>ENA-OQER01000831-OQER01000831.1-human-gut-metagenome-genome-assembly--contig:-NODE-831-length-16168-cov-2.743782_pt1 | contig 16168 bp, 21 predicted proteins | sample MGYA00242797_ERZ504639 | MGnify/ENA primary metagenome ERZ504639 (study PRJEB26092, sample SAMD00036306) | human gut metagenome | host: Homo sapiens | study: EMG produced TPA metagenomics assembly of...
ACCTCATTTCCTACTCTGGCAGTTCAAAGATACCGTGTTCTGTTACTAAAAATTTCCCGTGTTCCTGCAAGTGAGAAGCGTAGGCTTCAAAGTCAAAGTAATATTCTTGACAGTCCTCGGATAAATGTTTGAACGTCGGGTCGTTCATCAGCTTTTGCCTTGCAACATCTATCATGCTTTTGCAGTCGGGATAAACCGTAATCACGTTCCTGCAAATATAAAGTGTTTCTAAATTGTCATATACGGTCAGAAGTGATACATATTCTTCCTGCATATCACTTGAAAGCTGGCGGTACATAAAATCTAATTCGTTGAGCTGATACACGCTTGTATGTTCGTGAACTTCATCAGCATAAGGCAACACCTTTTCGATAATACGGTAATCCCCACTTTCTGCACCGACACCTAACTTTTCTTCAAACTCGGCAACATCTATCGGCAGGTCGAACCAGTATGATATTGTTTCTTCGCCAGTTGTTCCTCTCGTTTCCACCAGCACCCTTGTTTCCTGCATTGTTCCTCACGTCCTTTCTGTTGTTTTATCACATCTTTTATGGTCTGGTACGACATACCAAACACATACTTTGAAAAATCTTCTAACTGTCTTTCTTCATAGTCGGCAGGGTTCAGTCGTTTCATTTCATGCCATACCTTACGCTTGTAAGAGGGCAGGTCGGAAATGTATTCACAGCCGACGTTTGCCTGCATATCCTTAAAAATATCGTTCATTTCATCACTCCAATCTGAAATTTTGGTAAGAAAAAAGCAGTCAATCCTAAGACTAACTGCTTTGTGTGTATGGATATGAATTATGATTTTGCTATTTAGATTTATCCTTGAAAAAGCCAATTAAAATTAACGCAATACCAAGAATTGCTACTGGAATATAAATAACATTAGGTATATGGTAAACAAATCTATCAATTCCAGACATAAGGATATAAATAATAATTCCCATACTAATTAAAATGCTTTTATCTTTCATAATGGTCTCCTTTACAACTTCTAATTCTTTATTCCAATGCTGTTTTCAAGTCCAGAATAAATTGTTTTTGCTGTTTCTTCAAATAGGTTTTTACAAAAGGTTTCATAAACCACTTTTTAGGTATCACATTTTCTGTAAAGTCTATTTGTGTTTCATTCCCTTTGTCTGTAAAAATACCAATCCAGTGACCTTTCATGTTGCTATTATCCATATCAAATTCCCAGCGTTTATATGGTTCTACAACGGTAACGGTAAATGTAGTAGCATATCCATTTTTGCGTATTCAATAAATTGTTTGTCATTTATTATTTCTGTTTTGCTCAAATCACTTCGCCATAAGTTATATTTATCAACAGCTAAAACAATGTTCCAAACTTTTTGAATATCATTATTGATAATTGTATTTATATTTGAAACTGCCACTTTTCATTCCCCCTTTTTAAATTACCGTTTATCGTTTTTTCATATCCACATTATAACATTCTCATATCAGCACTACAATAAAATTTTATGCACCGATAATCTTATTGAACAGCTCTAACAGACACCATTCATCACTCCAATCTGAAATTTTGATAAGAAAAAAGCAGTCAATCCTAAAACTAACTGCTGTGTGTGTGGATATAAAATCTAAATTCTATTGTATAACTTTTCTTAGCCAATTATCTCTAAAGAAAATCTGTTCGTCAGTATGAAACCAATGTTCTCCGTCATTCATAACGGTAAGATTTGCACAATGTCTATCAATAAATTTATCTACCGTTTGACGTGATGTAAGATTATCATGTTCAGCATACAAAATTTCAGTAGGCGTTTTTCCAATTTATCGGGTTTGCCCGAACAAAACATAGATATTCCCACGATAATGTTTCTCCAAAATCAGTTGGTATTTCTTTTCTTTCAGAAAGTTCCTTTTCAGACACATTCGCCCAGCTCATCATATCTACTATAAGTTGTTCCATATCAAGTATAGGCGATATGAATAATGCTTTTTCAATCTTGAAATTCTGTAATGTGTGCATTGTAAAATAAGCTCCGATACTATTAGCAAGTACATATATGTAGTCATATTTTTCAGATATTTTATCGTAGACTTCCATAATTTTATTTTTTACAATCCACGGGAAATAGTCATTATAATCTACTCCAAAAACATCAAAATCTAAACAAATATTTTTGAACTGTTCAGCTTCAAGATAACTTCCACCTTTACCATGAACATATATCATTGCTTTCTTCAAAATAACGCCCCCATAAATCAGAATTTTATATATCCACATTATACCATTCTCATATCAGCACCACAATAAAATTTTATGCACCGATAATCTTATTGAACAGCTCTAACAGTACATCTTTCACACCGCCAGCATTGAATACCAAGCCGACAGCAATCAAGGAACTACCAAGAAACCGATAAGTTTTGAAAACTCACGCTTGAACCCTAAGTAGATACCGATAACCACAATCGACATAAGCACTAAGCTCTGTGCGTTGCTTAAAAACCATTGATACAAATTTTGCCCGAAATTCATGTTATTTGTCCTCGCTTTCTTTTAATTTCTTCATTTCATAGTCAGCTCCTTTGCCAACACTTAAAATACACATTCATTACTTTTTCAATGATACCGACACGCTCTGCACTTTCCGTCCAGTATTGCTTACTTTCTGCATGAACGGGTGTAGTCGGTAAAGCAGTAACGACAGTTGCAAGAGCTAAGAAGCCCGTACACAATCGTTTTAACATCTTTTTCATAAATCTAATGCTCCTTTCATTTTGGGTAATAAAATAGCCGTCCAATAAGAACGGCTGGAAATAGAAAAGGAACGTCATGTTAGGCGTTCCATAGTCTATAAGTTATTCAATTTTTTCTTGTTTCAATACTGATGTGTTGTACCATATCTTTGCATATCTAGGAAAACTTGCGTATCAAGGCTCATTCGTTAGTAGTAAATAAGTAGTAAATTGATGTGTTTGTTTCCTTGAAAATGCTGATAGATACTGTGTTTTAGCGGATAATCAGATTTTTATTGTGTTTTTCCTTTAAAAATATATGTTATCATCGTAACAACTTAACCAGTTTCACATACCATTTCTATACTTATATGTTTACTCCCAAACCGACATCTTAAAATGCTGATAATCTTACAATACCGCCGAATTCCTGTACATCATGCAGTTTCTGCTTTTCGCTGTGTGCACCAGTTATATATCTTATCTATCAACCTGTCACATAACAATGTATACGCCGCTCCTACTACATTTACACCTATTCTAAGTAAAACTGCATATTTAAGTCCGAACAATTCCGCCGCTATTGAAAGTGCACCAAATGTATTAAACACTGTCTGCCAAGAATAACCAGCTGAATATCCGACACCTATTCCACCTATCATACCAATATATGGATACATTGACTGTGGAAGTACTGTGTATAATATTGAAAAAATCAGACATCCAACAACATTAAACGCACCTCTCTTGCCTGCCCGTCCTTCTATATCCTTTGAAAATGGCAGGCACACTGACATGCACGCTATACCTATCCACATCGCTCTTGGAATATTAAGCAGGTTCATCACAAGCATTGCACTTGATACTATAAATGTAAGCTTGATATACCATCTGTTTCTTGCCGAATTAATATTGAATTCATAGAATAAATCCTGGAATGTTCTTCGATATGGTCTGTTCTTCTGGTTCTTATAAAAGATAATCATACAGATTACCATACCACAAAGAAGTCCGATAACCCTTAACACATAGTCCTGTCCTGTAACGTCATACCCCTGTAATAACAGATAACCAAGCACAAATGTCGAATGATTATACATAATTACATTATGACAGCCCATTATCATAAGAAGCATTATACACACTATATTAATAAGAAATGCAACAACAGGCGGCACCATATTACTAAGCCTTGGTCCTGCTATCAATATAGCATATATTCCCATAATTGACAAAAGTCCATGTGATGTCTTTATTCCAAAATCCGCCTGTCTTAACACAAGCACTGCAAGCAGTACTGTAACACCTACTACACTGTTAGCACTTCCTAGAAGCTTACTGAATATTGTAACAACTGCTACACAGAATACCATAACAAGGTAAACCTTGAAATTATATATTAATATATGTTTTCTTTTCTCTTTAGCATCTTTTGTGTTCTTAATAAGCTGTTTAGAGCCTGCAGAACTTAACTGTAATTCCTGATAAAATGTCATAAAACCACTCTGATCCTTTCATCCCCATATATTTATTGAGTTACATTACATATGATTTGTACTCAATAATCATCTTCTTTTTATATTTTTAATGATGATAGGGTGGAGTAATATAACACTATTCGTTGTTATTGTCAATTATAAACTTATAACCCTGTCCGCCATCTGTATTGTTGATGTCCTGTGCGCAATAATTTGCTATTTATTTTCTTCTCTTTGCAAAATATTACTTAATATTTTTATCTGCTTTACTATATTATCCTTTATACTGCCCTTAATATAGACATCATTCAAATCATTTTTACTATACTGTAAATATGTATTATTGGTTAATTCTACTAACAAAGCTGTAAAATATCTTTCCCAGCTCATATACATACTGCTGTCCACATAATCCCACGTATTTTGTAATATTGCTGACAAATCTGCATTTTTAATAACACCTGATTTCAATATCAGCCATTCAAATGACTCTGGCAGATATAAATAACAATTATTATTCTGTCTGGCATATAATTCAATCTTTTCTACTTCCGAACCAAATGCAGCTCCATCTGCAACTACAAGTACATTTTTATCTTTTTTCAAATGCTTATATATATTCGATTTTCCATCTGCTGATATACACTGTAAATGTTCTGATGAATATACTTCTTTGAAAAACTGGTATCCTGCCTTGGAGTCTTCTGTTATAATATAATCCACTTTAACGCTTTCATTTACATTAACATTTGTATATATCTTATACATTTCGTTATATACATTTTTTAATGTTCCATATTTACCGGAATTTCTTATGCCATATATCTCATCTACACTATATGGAAGTGTTTCAAGTGTCTCTCTTGTTATTATAACGAAATAATTGTCTGACTTTTTTACTTCTTCTGCAAACTCTACACTTGATACGAACTTATTTCCCTCATCTATAAAAATTATGCTATTCTTCATCTCTGCCAATAAAGCTTTCCAATATCGCCCCTGCAAAATATGACATTCCCTGTCGCACGCTAATCTTATTCCGCTATCAGCTCCGTTTTCCTCATACTCTGCTATCATATCTGCCAGTGTTGTCTTACCGGTTGCACTATCACCTTTTATTATTGTAATATTACGTTTTACCTCGAAATCATATCTTATTTTCTTATTTTCTACTATTATTCTATACTTTCCTTTCATATATCCCCCTAGACATATGCCATAGCCTCATCTAATAATTCGCTCATATTGTGAACTATCTTATCTGTATTAAGTACTTTTATGTTAAACCTTCCAGCTCCAAAATCCATCAAATGCCTCAGATTAATAGTTACATCTTCATTTTCAGATATTTTTAGAAGCCACTTTGCACAGTTATTACCACAGGTTGAGGCATTAAATATTTTCTCTTTATCATTTATTATTAATATTAAGGTTTTTGTTCCACCAGATAACGCAAGTGGTGATATCTTACCCAACACTGGACTCTCTATAAGATTACTGTCAATAACCTCTGATTTATCAACATCTTTTATTATATCCCTGACTATAGGTTCAGTTATCCAGTTATCCTCATATGTATTTTTAAAATATACTGCTGTATTATATACAGCTTCTTCCATATCTCCATAATATATATTTAACATATCCTGCCCCTTTCCTATAAATTAAATATATCTCATCAATATATTCTAATTATCGTAAAATATATCAATAACAATAATATGCTATATTACTAATAATTTATTATTATATCAAAGCATTTCTATAAAGCAAATAATCTATAATTTAAATTAAGGTATCTACAAGCCAATAACCCTGTCTGCCATCTGTATTGTTGATGTCCTGTGTGCAATCATTATAATTGTCATTCTACCCTTTAAGTTCTGTAGTGTTTCGTTTACAGCACGCTCCGACTCATTATCAAGTGCGGAGGTTGCCTCATCCATAAGCATTATCGGAGCATTTTTAAGAATTGCCCTTGCTATGGCTATCCGCTGTCTTTGACCACCTGATACAGACATCCCCTTTTCACCAACAACTGTGTCATAACCATCTGTAAATTCTGTTATAAACTGGTGAGCATTAGCCATCTTTGCAGCCTTAATTATCTCAGCTTCCGTGGCATCAAGCCTTCCCATTCTTATATTATCCATTATACTCATATTAAAAGTATTGCATCCTGTGGAACAAGTGCAAAAAAGCTTCTGCCAGCCGACAGACTTATATCATCAAGATTATTGCCACACACTTCAATCATTCCACTGTCCGGCTTATAAAATCCCATAAGAAGCTTAGAAAGTGTTGTCTTTCCAGAACCTGAAGCACCTGTAACTGCCACGAACTCGCCTGACTTTATTCTTTCATTATAATTATCAAGAACAACGACAGGGGCATTATTTCATCTTTTATATATGAAAATGTTAAATCACTTATCTTAACTGAATAATCAGCATTATTTAAAATTGTATTATGACCGCAAAAGTTGTTTATTTCATTAATTACAACATCCTCATTTATATCTTTATGATTTAGAATGTCCGATTTATTCAATTTTTTACTTTTATCCTCTGTTTTCTCATCTAGAAAATCAAATATATTCTGTGCATATGTCAGATATGCAATAAGCTCAGGAATATACTTTCCCATCTGCAAAAATTGCCTTGAAAAACGTCCATACATTGTATATATAGCTGCAATAGCACCAAGTGTTGTGTAACCCTTCTGCACAAACAATATGCCTAACGCCAGAAAACAAGATTACATATAAGGTCAAAGCCTGTATTAGCACATTCAAGCAAAGATGAAAACATATTTCTTTTATCAGACTTTACAGCATACACATCTGCCTCTTCATTGTATCTGTCAGCCGTCTTTCTGCCTGCCTCAAACATCCTTACCTGTATAATTCCCTGAATAAGATCTGTTATATGCTTTGTCATTATGCTGTTTGACTCAGACATTTTCTTACTTAAGCTTTTAAGCGGTCCAGTCAGAACCATCGTAACTCCTATCAGCACTGTATTTACAGCCACAAGACAAAGTGTAAGCTGCCAGCTGAGTGCAAACATAGGCACTAAGAATACAACTACCATCATAAATGGCATAACAACTCTTCTGAATCTTGAACCAAATATATCACCCATCTTCCAAGGTCGAATGATACTTTTGATAACATTTCCCCACTATGGTGATTTTCATAATATTCACAAGGCAGCTTCATTTCGTGACTCAACACCTGTTCGTACAGCTTTCCATATATTCTCTTTGCTTCCACGTTATATCTTATGCAGGCAAATCTATATCCTAACAACACTATCACGCCTGTTATGACTATTATTACAACAGAACTTATAAGCCTGTCCCACTCGCCTTTCTGTGCTATGTCAACAACTATCTTCATAAGAAATGCTTCCATAACTGAAAACATTGCAAATGTTATACTCATCCCTAATATTGAACCATAATACATAAAGCGTCTTTTTCCCATAGTTCTCATAGTCCGTAAGAATAACTGCCATATTCCGGAATTCTTCTTATTATTATCCTTCTGCGTACATTTCTGCATATACCCCTCCCATATCAAGCAACTGTTTATGAGTTCCAGCCTCAACTATCCTTCCATGCTGAAGTACAATTATCCTGTCGGCATCTTTTATTGTAGACAATCTGTGTGCAATCGTTATACTTGTTTTTCCTTTGCATAACCTGTCAAGAGCATCCTGTATAAGCTGCTCTGTTCCCTCATCAATAGCAGATGTAGGCTCATCTAACAACAAAATTGGCGTGTCTTTTAATATTGCCCTTGCTATAGCAATACGCTGTCTCTGACCACCTGAAAGCTGGCTTCCACCCTCACTTATCACAGTTTCATATCCGTCAGTAAGTCCTTCTATGAAGTCGTGAATTCTTGCATCCTTACATGCGTTAACAACTTCATCGTGAGTTGCATTAATATTTCCATACCTGATATTTTCCTCAATAGTTCCTGGAAATAAAAATGTATCCTGTGAAACAAGTGCCATATTTTCTCTTGCGCTTTCAATATTCCATTCATTAATATCCATTCCGTACAGCTTATATGTTCCGGCACTGGCATGATATAAGCCGCATAACAGTCTGAAAATAGTAGTCTTTCCACCACCTGAGCTTCCGACTATTGCTATATTTTCGCCATTTTTAATCTTAAAACTGACATCATTAAGAACATTTTCGCCCTCTTTATATGCAAACTTTATATTATCAAATTCTATAACGTAATCTTCATCTAAGACATTCTCGTCAGATACGCTATTAGCTATATTCGTTGCCTTGTAAGTCTTGTCCCCAAAATGCTCATCTTTAGCCAAAAGTATTCCTTCAAGCCTTCCTATACACACCATACAGCCTGTAGCATCAACTATGGCAAAAGGAATTCCTATAATCGACTCAACAAACTTTTCCAGAATAACGACAAAACCAACAAGCTCTCCAACTGTAAGCTGTCCACTTCTTACAAGCCATATGCTTAAAAATGCGCATAATATAGAAGGAATCCATTGTATGAGTCTTCTTATAACTATCGCTGTATTGCTTATACCTGTTCTTATCTGCTCTGTTTCCACAAGCTCCTCTGATGCCTTATGCATTCTGTTTTCAAAATACTTCTGTAATCCAAAGGCTTTTATTATCTGATATCCCATTATAGCTTCATGGTCAATCCCAAGCATTGCATCAACTTTTAAACGATATACCTTTGACACATCACGCATTTTCTTCACAAGAATATTTGACAGCCATATTACAAGTGGATAACTCACAACAACTGCAACAAAAAGCACTACATTTATCCTTCGCACATAATTGGCATATATAAGTGCTGCCGTAATATTTGTTATAATTGTTGCAAAATGCTCTGTCAAAAAGTTTTCCGCTTCTGCTATATCTGAATTCACCTTATTAATTATCGTTGCTGTACCTGCATTATCATAATATGAATAATCTATCCGGTATAACTTGCTGCTTATCTGTTTTCTGTATGAATTAATAACCCTCACCGCATATTTAAGCGAAAGCCTGCTTCCTGCAAAGGAAAGTGCAAAGCCTGATAATGTCAGATATATAAACTTCACAATAATACTGCCAATATCAACAGCTTCGCCTGACAGCATATAATCTATGTTGACACTTATTATCTTATTGGCACTCACAATTATCTCATTCACAACAGCATTAAGAAGCAGTGCTATAATTATCAGATACGAATACCTGAGCATATTTTTTATAAAATTATTTGCTTTAAGATTAAACTTCTGATTCATATGTTATCCACCTCTTATTATGATTTAACTATAACTTATTCTTGCACAAAATTTTATTTTTTTCATTAAATATTATTGCTTTTATGACATATAATTTATAAAATTATGCTATGTCAATTATAACTTGGTTAAACCACTCAAGAATGGAGATTACTATGCCTCTTCCACTTAAACCCGGAGAAAATATTTATATAGACCACAAAATAAAAGAAGCAAGCTACACAATGCCAGCAATGCAGGCAGCACATGACCACTACACCATCGGTTATATGGTATCAGGTGATCGAAGATGGATTGCAACTGATAACATACGTGTATGCCACGCCGGCGATTTTGGGATTGCTAAACCTGAGGTTTATCACAGGAACTGTCCTATATCGGATGTTCCTTATGACAGATATGTAATAAAAGTTCGTACAGAAGTATTTGAACCTATTATTGAAATAATCGGACATACTCAATTAGATATTCTTTGTCGCAATTATCTACATTTTACCAAAGCTTCACAGAATGAAATACAAAAAATGTGTGATGAAATGTTATACGAATACGAACGAAATTCTGACCACTCACAACTGCTTCTTCAGGGAATGTTTTATAAACTATTCTTCTATGTATATGAGCATCACATTTCAAGTGACTCAGATAACAATACTTTATATCTGAAAAGATCGATGACAGAATTCAGAAGGCTATGATATATGCTGAAAATAATCTTGAATATGGTGCCAGCCTGCAGAATGTGGCAGACTTTGCCTGTCTCTCTCCATCACATTTTTCAAGACTTTTCAAAGCTGTAACTGGTTCATCATATACTGAATATATAACAGCGGTTCGATTACAACACGCAAAGATTCTTTTAGAAATCGGTGAAATATCTATAAGTGCGGTTGCAAACAAAGTCGGCATATCTAATGCAAGCTACCTTAGTGCACTGCTTAAAAAGCATTATGGTATCACACCGACACAGATAAAAAGAAATGCATATAGAAACGATTGCACAAAATATAATAACAGAATTAAAAATAGCTGATATCTTATAAATGTAACTATCCACATCGTCCAATCTGTAACCTGACTTTGTAAACTGTCACATCTTATATAAGATACCAGCTATTTTCAATTAAATTTCAACTATAATATTCATTTATAACACTTCTATAATTATAGTAATTTTCTTTAAATTAAATTATTTCTTCTATATTATAATGTATTAATCAAAAGTTAGAATCTATCACTTTCCAATACATCTACATTATAACGCATCAACCTGCTTAAGCGGCCTTCTCTGAGTTCTTCTCACTCTTTGCATAGCTCTTCGCTGAGTTAACTACAATGATAAGACCAAGTACGATAAGAAGAATTGCTATTATAAGCTGAAGTCCATTTGCTATGAACACCTTACCCCATGTAGTAGTACCTGCTGGGATTGTAACTGATGCTGCGTTCTGGATAGCCTTAACCATAGCGATAAGTCTCTGTACAAGTGCTGTAAATGTTACACAAAGCATAATGATAAGAGGTGGGAAGAGCATCTTGTTGCTGCGTCCTGTAACCTTTAAGAATACGCAGAGTGTTATAAGAACAAGTGCACTTAATAACTGGTTAGCTGAACCGAATAATGGCCAGATGTTAGCATATCCAATCTTTGTAAGTACGAAACCACAAAGAAGTGTTATGATTGTTGAGAAATATGTATTGCAAAGTAATTTTCTCCAGCCTTCTGCATGTTCCATATCATCTACGCTGAAAAGCTCCTGGAAGCTCATACGTCCGATACGTGCAACTGCATCAAGTGATGTAAGGGCAAGTGCTGATACACACATTGTCATAAATACTGTTGCGAAATGTACTGGAACACCAAACATTTCAAAGAAACCTGCTACACCACGGCTGAATATCTGGAATGGAGTACCTGCTGCAGCTGTACCATCAGCGGCTGCGGCTGCACCTGCTACACAAAGAGCAAGAACTGCAAGTAAGCTTTCAAGTACCATAGCACCATAACCAACCTTAAGCATATCCTTTTCATTCTCTACTGTCTTAGAAGATGTACCAGATGAAACAAGGCTGTGGAAACCTGAAACAGCACCACATGCAACTGTTACAAAAAGGATAGGGAACATTGTTCCAAGCTTAGCATTGTTAAATCCTGTGTATACAGGAAGGTTCATAGATGGATGGGCAACTACAAGACCAAGTGCTGCTCCAACTATCATAGCGATAAACATAAATGTTGTCATGTAATCTCTAGGCTGCTTCATAAGCCACATTGGCATAACTGCTGCAAAGAAGATATATACGAATGTGATATAGCTCCATGCATTCTTACCTAAGATGATTGGACAGAAGTTACCAATTACAAATGAAGCAACAATAAATGCAATACCAACTACTGCTTCTTTCCAGCCTGAAAGATTAAACTTCTTCTGGATAAGACCAAATACTACTGCGAATACCATAAACATAATTGATACTGTACCAGCAGAACCATTAGTTGAAGCTGCTGGTGCTAACTGTGATGCTCCATCAACTACTGTATATGCATTAAATGTACCTGCAACCATATCAGCAAATGCTGCAATAACGATAAGTGTAAATAACCAGCAGAAAAGTAAGAAAATCTTACGTCCAAACTTACCGATATATTTCTCAATGATCATACCCATTGACTTACCTTCGTTCTTAACTGAGGCATATAAAGCTCCGAAGTCTGTTACAGCACCAAAGAATACACCACCGATAAGAATCCAGAGTAATACTGGTAACCATCCAAATGCTGCTGCCTGAATAGCACCTGTTACAGGACCTGCACCAGCGATTGATGAGAACTGATGACTAAATACAGTCCATCCTTTGGTTGGAACATAATCTTTTCCATCATTGTACTTTACGGCAGGTGTTTCTGCCTTAGGGTCTATACCCCACTTGTTTGCTAACCAACGGCCATATACCATATAGGCACCAAATAATATAACAGCCGCGATTAAAACGATTACTAAAGTGTTCATAATGTCACTCTCCTATATATAATAAATTGTATTTCATCAGCCAAACACCCGTGATTTTTTTATTTCCAGCGAAAAAAAATCTCTTCACACATATCCTGCCTAAAGGATATTGTGCAAAGACGAATGTAAATTTACTTCCGCGTTACCACTTTGCTTGCCGGATAACTCCGACCTCTCTACTGCCACACTTAATGGCATGCCCGTTAACGGAGGTACCGATTCTGACTACTTGACATCTTTGTCTTTCACCAAACTGCTAGCAGGTGAGGGCTCAATCATTCCTTGCTGCCGTTTCTCATCATCTAACGGCTTTCTGTAAGCGGTGATATGAACAAGTCATTTCCTGTTCTTCGCATTTGACTGTTGAATTAAGTAATAAGATAGTCCCATCATTTGATTTGTCAATAATTATTTTATTATTTTCTTTGTATTTTTTTATGTATTTTTAATTTGACAATTTCATCTATATAAGAAGAACTTTGTATAACACATTTCCGGAAAGATTTCTGTTCAATGTATTTTATTATATTTTTTAGTTTTTTTTATATTTTTTTAATCGAATTTAGTATTTCTTTATGCATTCATTGACTTTCCTCTTCTATAAGACTATAATCATTATTAATAGAAACGTGAATATATATTTACGATATCATTATTATTTAAGGAGCGTGATTCCAATGAAAAATATTAAGGTTCGAACAAAGCTTACTATTATAGTAGCTTTAGTACTTGTACTGGTGGTTTCTGAAAGCTTTATATCTATTCAGAATATGAACCAGTTAAAAAACAAGGCACTTGAAACTATGGACACATCATCAAGACAGAACTATGATGATTCTATTAAAGAACAGGTAGGTGTCGTCATCTCTTTGTTGTCTGAAATCAATAATGAGTATAAGGCAGGCAGATACAGCTTGATGAAGCTAAGAAGATAGCTGCTGATGAAATACGTCAGATGCGCTACGGCAATGGTGGATATTTCTGGGTTGACCAGTCCGATGGTAAGAATATTGTTCTGCTTGGGAATTCAACTGAGGGTACTAACCGTATGAATACCAAAGATGCTGAAGGCTACCAGATGGTCAAGGAAATAATACGTGTTGCAGTCCAGGATGGTGGTGGTTATACAGATTATGTATTTCCTAAGGAGGGAGAAACAGAGCCTTCACCAAAGCGTTCTTACAGCGAATACTTCAAACCTTTTGACTGGGTTGTTGGTACTGGCAACTATACTGATTACATAGACACTGCTATTGCACAGCAGGATGAGGAATTCACCAGCTATGCTTCAAGCAAAGCTATTTCACTTATTTTATGCAGCGTATGTATGCTTATTGTTGTTGCTATACTCGTTGCCCTCATCGCAATTGATATTACTAAATCATTAAGAAAAATAAAAGAACAATTCGAAGTAATTGCTGGCGGTAATTTTGCCACAAAAATGCAACAGCCTATGCTGAAGCGTAAGGATGATTTCGGACAGCTAGCCAATGCACTTGAAACCATGCGCGAATCTGTACGAAGCCTGTTAGCTCAGGTAAAAAGCGAGGCTGCCAATATTGATAAGGTTGTAGAAACAATTGATACTAATGTATACAATCTTAACGCAGAAATTGAAGACGTATCAGCAACAACAGAAGAGCTCGCTGCAAGTTCAGAGGAAACTGCCGCCTCTGCTGAACAGATTAACGGCATGACACAGCAGATTGAAGAAGCTGCAAGGGAAATTGCCATAAGGGCACAGATGGTGCAACTGAATCCCAGGACATCCATAAACGTGCTGTAAAGACTAAGGATGATACTGTAGAAAACCGTCAGAAGATTAAACAGATGATGTCCGACATCAGAGTAAATCTTGAGCAGGCTCTTGAAGATGCAAGGTAGTTGACCAGATTGGTGTACTTGCTGACTCTATCCTGAATATTACTGCACAGACTAATCTGCTTGCCCTTAACGCTTCTATTGAAGCTGCAAGAGCTGGTGAGGCCGGTAAAGGCTTTGCAGTTGTTGCCGAGGAAATCCGTGTATTAGCTGAACAGTCTAAAGATGCTGTAGCCAACATTCAGGCTGTTACAGAAAATGTAAACAAAGCTGTAGGCAATCTGACCAACGATTCTAACCGCCTGCTTGATTTCGTTGATACTGATATTGTTGAATGTCTTAACGGATTTGAGAAGATGGCTGATGACTATAATATGGATGCTTCCAACATTAACGATCTTGTATCTGATTTCAGTGCAACATCAGAAGAGCTCGTTGCATCTATAAGCAATATCACTCAGTCTATAGAGGGAATCACCGCTGCTTCTAATGACAGTGCAACTGGAACAACCAACATCGCACAGAAGACAGTCGTAATCGTAAAAGGCTCTGAAGCTGTTATGAATGGAGCTAAAACCGCAGAAGCCTCTGCTGCTGAACTTCGTAAGAATGTTAATAACTTTGTTATTGATTAAACAGATATTATGATGTTCAACTTGTTTATATAAAATAATCAAAATATAGGGATACTATACTAATCTAATAGTGCAGTACCCCTATATTTCTATACAATGCAAAGACAACATCTTCTATCTATAATATATAATAGTTATTAAACTTAGTTACCTTTGCCTTCATAATCAGATTGTATTACTATCCCGTTGCATTCTTTTAAATATTTCAATCTGGCCAGAAACGATCTAGCATACGATATATATTTTCTCTGCCAACAGGATTGGCTGTATGTATCTCAACGGGATAAAAAGTTTCCCTTTCTGCCAGATAATCCAGCAGTTTTATTGCATCTCCACCATCATAGGCATAATCACCCAAATCGTGATCTAAGTCAAGAACCTCTATTAGTTCATTGTTTTTTTCACATTCCTCTATTAACTCTATTGCCTCATTAACTGATTCTATCTTAACAAATCCTGATATATTCTTTCAACAATATCATAAGCCTGCATTTCACAAGTAATAACCTGTTCATCAAGAACCGAAGAAAAATCTTTTTCTCTCCACCAGCCGCGCATAGCTTCTTCACCAAATTCCTGACTTTTATTTCTCATACTGTGACGTCGTAATGTCTCTTCAAATGGTATGTCAAAATAATATGCGTATATATTTGATTCATATAATTCGTTTGCCAGTTTAAATAACGGACTATACCACTCATCATACATAATTCCTTCTAAAATCGTAAGCTCGCTATGAACCTTTCCATATTTCAATAGTTCCGCCATAAGAGGTAATGCCTTTGTATCTATGCCATCTTTAACCCATAACATATTCCTTCGGACTTCATCCTGTGATATACGCATTGTATTATATCCAAACTTTTCCTGTAACGCTTTAGCCACAGTTGTTTTCCCACTTCCAGAATTTCCTCTAAGAATTATTAATTTACTCATGTGTTATTCTCCTGTGCTTCTTTCTTTAATGCCATACCCCATTCAATGTAACCATAATTTATTGGATAATACATATCCTTATATTCAGGATGATAACTTCCTAATGTTTTATCGACTAAATCATAAAATTTAACTTATAACAATCGCTTTTCCCTTCTTTCATAAATCAAATCTGCTTTGAAACAAAATGTACAATTTCTTTCCCTGACTCAAGGATATATGGTATCAACTCTAAAGGATATACCTTAGTACCCTTCTTTAAATCTTCTA
>ENA-OQER01000832-OQER01000832.1-human-gut-metagenome-genome-assembly--contig:-NODE-832-length-16166-cov-4.830725_pt1 | contig 16166 bp, 18 predicted proteins | sample MGYA00242797_ERZ504639 | MGnify/ENA primary metagenome ERZ504639 (study PRJEB26092, sample SAMD00036306) | human gut metagenome | host: Homo sapiens | study: EMG produced TPA metagenomics assembly of...
TGTTTGCTACTCCCGCTATGGTAGCGTTGATGGAAAATGCTGCCATGAATGCGGTGGCAGGCGGTTTGCCCGAAGGTTCTACTACAGTAGGAGCCATGATGAACACTACTCATATCAAGCCCTCGGCTGTGGGAGATACGGTTTCGGCTACTGCCGTATTAAAAGAGGTAGAAGGCAGAAAACTTACTTTTGAAGTGCGGGCACAAGATAGCAAGGGTGTGATTGGGGAAGGTACACATGTACGTTATATTGTGGACAAGGAGAAGTTTATGAGTAAATTGTCTTAATAATTATTTGAAATTATACCACAACTGAGATCTTCTGTCCTTTTGTGATTCTGAATATTGTTTATTTCGATAACGGGAGGATCAGAAAGAGGAATGAAGAATGTGCTTTAATAAAAAAATCTTTAAGGAGAGCAAAACTAATGACAATCTGGAAAACAGTGTTATTAGAGTTCTGTCCTCCTTTTTCTTATTCTTGCAGTGCTAGGATATATTCGTATAATTTCTTATAAAACGGGTGTTTTGTCAGCGTAGAGGCATCTCCTAATATAATAAGTTTCATACGTGCACGTGTAATAGCGACATTCATTCTTCGCAAATCATTCAAAAAACCGATTTGTCCGTCTTCATTGGCACGTACCAGACTGATTAAGATCACATCCCGTTCCTGTCCTTGGAAACCGTCTACCGTATTGATGGTGATGAGGTGTCGGTAAGGCTTGAAAAATGCATCCCGTTTTATCAGTTGGCGGAGATATTGTACTTGTGCTTTATAAGGAGAAATCAGTCCTACATCAATCCGTTCTTCCAAAAAACGTTCTTTTCCTATTTTATTAATGTAATGGGTCAGTTGGGAAATGGAAAGTGCCGCCTCGGCTTTATTGATACGGCCGAAACTTTCACCTACAAATTCTTCATTGCAGTTCATTCCTTCCGTATTCACCCATTCTATAGGAGTGTCGTAATCCAGAATCCCACGGTATTTTACTTCGGGAGCGGATTTCAATTCCCCTTGATAGAACCATTCCGAAGAGAAATGCATGATCTCATCATTCATTCTGTATTGAACCTTCAGCAGGGAAACAGTTTCCGGTTTGTTCTGCACAATTTCCTGCATCAAAGTCTGATCCAATCCGCCTCGTGCAGCTTCCACACATTTTATGGTAGGAGGGAGCTGGCAATGGTCTCCTGCCAGGACTATCCGGTCTGCTTTGCGGATGGCGATCCAGCAAGCGGGTTCCAATGCTTGTGCGGCTTCATCTATAAATAAAGTTCCGAATCTACGCCCTGTCAGAACCCGGTTGGCAGAGCTTACCAATGTGCAAGCTATGACACGGGCTTCACTGAACAAGGCTTCGTTGATGCGGATCTCCAGCTCGGTGGCCCGGTCTTTCAATGAATTAATTTTCAGACGTATATTTTCCCGTTCCGCTCCCTTGCGCGAACGGCTGTAGAGTTCGCGTATGGCCTTTCGGATGCTCCAAAGCTGCGGATAATCCGGATGACTTTCGAAGCGTCGTTCGTAGGTAAAGGATAACATCTTATCATTGACACGGGTAGGATTACCAATACGGAGAACGGGAATGCCCCGGTCTACCAGTTTCTCACTAATCCAGTCTACAGCCATATTGCTTTGAGCGCATACCATCACTTGGTTTTCCCGGTGTAGCGTTTCATAAATGGCTTCTACCAGCGTGGTGGTCTTTCCAGTTCCGGGAGGGCCGTGGACAATGGCCACATCTTTTGCATGCATTACTTTGTTCACAGCCTCTTCTTGTGAATTATTCAGCCACGGGAAACGAGTGAAACCAAAACTGACGTTTGTGCTTTTAATGTGCCGTGGAAAATATCCCGTAGTTCTGCCAGACGATTGTCTTTTGCTTTAATAACTTGGCTTAAGGCTTCAAACATCAGTCGGTAACTGGTTTCATCAAAATAAAGTTGAACCCCCAACTGACGCTCGGTTGCCTGTATGCTGAGTAAAGCGTCTGCCGATGGCAGAACGATGACCATGCGGTCCTCATCCACATAATTCACAGTGGCTGTGAAATTGAAATAATGGATGTTTCCCGGGGCGTCTTGAGTGAAAAAACAAACAGGACGTCCGAATTCGAATACATGTTCTATTTCTTTGTCCTCCTGTCTTTCCACCTCTATAACCAGTTGGTTTAAAGAGTTGTAATAGCTTCTTCCTGTGCTGACAGGATACCAGCACATGCCACGTTTCACTTTGCGGTCGATGCCCATCGCTTCGGTTTGTTGCTTGAAGTTTCTTTTTCGTAATTATATTCCATGTGAAGCAACAACTCTTTGCGTTGTAATTTGTTAATAATAGTAGAGAGGGATTTATGCTGGTTCATATTTATTCTTTTTTCTATAAGAATTGCAAAGATAATAATTATCCCTCTAAAAGCACTTTATGTTTTATTTTGTTAAACGTATTATAGATTACGCAAGAATTCAATTCTTTTTTCTATCTTGCCAAAAATAAAAAGAATCTAAAACTGTAATAATTATAAATTGTGATGGATATGGTATATGACTTGGACATGTTAAAAGCCTTTTATGCTTCTTTTGAAAAGAAGATAGGGCGGGTAAGAGCAGTGTTGCAGCGTCCGTTGACGTTGGCAGAAAAGATTCTGTACACGCATCTGTATGATGATGCACTGTTGAAGAAATACAAACGTGGTGAGGATTATGTGAATTTCCGACCCGACCGTGTGGCTATGCAGGATGCGACGGCACAGATGGCGCTGCTGCAATTTATCAATGCCGGTAAGGAGACTGTGGCTGTCCCTTCTACCGTGCATTGTGACCACTTGATCCAAGCATATAAAGGTGCCGGTCCGGATATTGCGACAGCAACAGAAAGTAACCGCGAGGTATATGACTTTCTGAGGGATGTGTCTTCGCGCTTTGGCATTGGATTCTGGAAGCCGGGTGCGGGTATCATTCATCAGGTAGTGCTGGAGAATTATGCTTTCCCCGGAGGTATGATGGTGGGTACTGATTCCCATACTCCGAATGCCGGAGGTTTGGGAATGGTGGCAATCGGAGTCGGCGGTGCTGATGCGGTGGATGTCATGACCGGTATGGAGTGGGAGCTGAAAATGCCGAAACTGATCGGAGTACATTTGAAAGGTGCGTTGAACGGATGGGCTTCTCCGAAAGATGTCATTTTAAAACTGGCTGGAATTCTGACTGTGAAAGGGGGGACGAATGCCATTATCGAATATTTTGGAGAAGGTACGGCTTCACTCTCGGCTACCGGCAAAGCGACTATTTGTAATATGGGCGCAGAGGTGGGGGCTACGACTTCTCTTTTCCCGTATGACGAACGGATGAAGGTGTATCTGGAGGCGACCGGACGTAAGGAGGTAGCTGCAATGGCCGATGCAGTGTCTGCCGATTTGCAGGCTGATGCAGAAGTGGTTGCTGATCCGTCAGCTTATTATGACCGGGTGATTGAAATTGATTTGTCCGAACTTGAACCTTATATTAATGGTCCGTTCACACCAGATGCCGCTACTCCTATTTCAGAGTTTGCCGAGAAAGTGCTGGCCCATGGTTATCCGCGCAAAATGGAAGTGGGCTTGATTGGTTCATGTACCAATTCATCTTACCAGGATTTAAGCCGTGCGGCATCTATTGCCCGACAGGTAGATGAAAAACAGTTGAGTGTGGCGGCTCCGTTGATTGTTAATCCGGGATCGGAACAGATTCGCGCTACAGCCGAACGTGACGGCATGATAGATGCTTTTCTGAAAATAGGAGCTACTATAATGGCCAATGCTTGCGGCCCTTGTATCGGACAATGGAAGCGGCACACAGATGATCCGCTCCGCAAGAACTCGATTGTGACCTCTTTCAACCGTAATTTTGCCAAACGTGCAGACGGTAATCCGAATACACATGCGTTTGTAGCTTCTCCCGAAGTGGTGCTGGCCCTGACCATTGCAGGTGATTTGTGTTTCAATCCGTTGAAGGATGCTTTGATCAATCAGGAGGGTGAGAAGGTGAAACTGAGAGTTCCGGAAGGGGATGAATTGCCGTCGACCGGTTTTACTCAGGGAAATCCTGGTTATTTGGCTCCTGCCGGTGCACAGGTGGAAATTAAGGTGAATCCCGAATCACAACGTTTGCAGTTATTGGCTCCGTTCCCGGCATGGATGGAAAGGATTTTACGGATATGCCTTTACTGATTAAGGCTCAAGGTAAATGTACCACAGATCATATTTCAATGGCAGGTCCGTGGTTGCGTTTCCGTGGTCATCTGGAAAATATTTCGGATAATATGCTGATGGGGGCGGTGAACGCTTTCAATGGTGAAACGAACAAGGTGTGGAACCGTTTGACAAATACGTATGAGGGTGTGTCGGGTACAGCCAAGCAATATAAGGCTGAAGGTATCAGCTCCATTGTTGTTGCAGAAGAAAATTATGGTGAAGGTTCCAGTCGTGAACATGCCGCTATGGAGCCTCGTTTCCTGAATGTAAAGGTTATTTTAGCGAAGAGTTTCGCCCGCATCCACGAAACGAATCTGAAGAAGCAGGGAATGCTTGCGGTGACCTTTATAGACAAGGCGGACTACGACAAGATTCAAGAACATGATTTGATTACCGTCAGCGGATTGGCGGACTTTGCCCCCGGCAGGAATCTGACTGTGACTTTACACCATGAAGATGGCACTCAGGATAGTTTTGAAGTGCAACATACCTATAACGAACAGCAGATAGGTTGGTTCCGTGCCGGCTCTGCTCTAAATGCAAGATAAAAAATGAAGAAGACAGTACCTTATATTACAGGCGACGGAGTGGGAGTGGAAATCACTCCAGCCATGCAAGCATAGTGAATGCAGCCGTGAAAAAGGCATACGGCAGCGAACACGAAATAGAATGGATAGAAGTGCTGGCAGGTGAACGTGCTTTCAACGAAACAGGTTCCTGGTTGCCGGATGAGACGATGGAGGCTTTCAAGAAATATGGTGTGGGCATAAAAGGTCCGTTGACTACTCCGGTAGGAGGTGGTATCCGTTCCTTGAATGTGGCTTTGCGCCAGACGCTGGATCTGTATGTGTGTCTGCGCCCCGTACGTTGGTTCAGCGGAGTGTATCTCCGGTGAAAGAGCCTCAGAAGGTGGATATGCATATTTTCCGCGAAAATACGGAAGATATTTATGCAGGTATAGAATGGGAAGCCGGAACACCGGAAGCTGAGAAGTTTTATCGTTTTTTGCATGATGAAATGGGAGTGGCTAAGGTGCGCTTTCCCGAAAGTTCTTCGTTTGGCGTGAAACCGGTATCCAAAGAAGGAACGGAACGTCTGGTACGTGCGGCATGTAAATATGCTTTGGAGCATGGCTTGCCGTCAGTGACGTTGGTGCATAAAGGAAATATCATGAAGTTTACTGAAGGCGGCTTCAAGAAATGGGGATATGAACTGGCGGAACGTGAATTCGGAGATGCCATTGCGTCAGGCAAGTTGGTGATAAAAGACTGCATAGCCGATGCATTCTTGCAGAATACGTTATTGATTCCCGAAGAATATTCGGTGGTGGCTACCTTGAATTTGAACGGAGATTACATCTCGGATCAGTTGGCTGCATGGTAGGCGGCATCGGAATTGCTCCCGGAGCGAACATCAATTACAATACCGGTCATGCCATTTTTGAAGCAACTCACGGTACGGCTCCCAATATTGCCGGAAAGGATGTGGTGAATCCTTGTTCATTAATCCTCTCGGCTGTCATGATGTTGGAACATTTTGGCTGGAATAAGGTGGCGGAGCTGATAGTGAATGCCTTGGAATCCAGTTTTGGCGAGGGACGTGCACACATGACCTTGCCCGTTTTATGCCCGGAGGTGTCTCGCTTGGCACGTCGGCATTTACAAAAGAAATCATAGAAAGAATAAACTCCTAAAAACTCACGGATATGAAGAAAGAATATATCATTTACAAGCTCTCCGAGGAAATGAAGAATGCAACCCGGATTGAGAACGAATTGTTCAAGAAGTTTGATGTAAAACGCGGATTGCGTAACGAGGACGGCACTGGTGTTTTGGTAGGGTTGACCAAGATAGGCAATGTAGTAGGGTATGAACGTATTCCCGGCGGAGGATTGAAGCCGATTCCCGGCAAACTTTTCTATCGTGGGTATGATTTGGAAGATTTGGCACATAGTATCATTAAGGAGAAACGTTTTGGTTTTGAGGAGGTGGCTTATCTGTTATTGTCCGGTCATTTGCCTGACAAGGAAGAGTTGGCTTCTTTCTGTGAGTTGATTAATGACAATACTCCGTTGGAACAGAAGACCAAAATGAATATCATTGAGTTGGAGGGAAATAACATTATGAACATTCTGGCCCGTAGCGTGCTTGAAATGTACCGTTTTGACCCGCAGGCGGATGATACTTCGCGTGATAACCTGATGCGTCAGAGTATTGACTTGATATCCAAGTTCCCGACCATTATTGCATACGCTTATAACATGTTGCGCCATGCCACGTATGGTCGTTCGTTGCATATCCGTCATCCGCGTGAAAAACTGTCTATCGCAGAAAACTTCCTGTATATGTTGAAAAAGGATTATACGGAACTTGATGCGCGCACGCTTGATTTGCTGTTGGTACTTCAGGCTGAACACGGAGGTGGTAATAACTCTACTTTTACCGTCCGTGTAGTTTCGTCCAGCCGTACGGATACTTATTCGGCCATCGCCGCAGGTATCGGCTCGTTGAAAGGTCCGCTTCATGGAGGGGCAAATATCCAGGTGGCGGATATGTTCCATCATTTGCAGGAAAATATCAAGGATTGGACGAATGTGGACGAAATTGATACTTACTTTACCCGTATGTTGAATAAGGAAGCGTATGATAAGTCCGGTCTGATTTATGGTATTGGCCATGCGGTCTATACGATATCCGATCCTCGTGCTATTTTGTTGAAAGAATTGGCTCGTGACTTGGCAAAAGAAAAAGGCAAGGAAGAAGAATTTGCCTTCCTGGAATTGTTGGAGGAACGTGCCATTGCTATGTTCGGAAAGATTAAGAATAACGGCAAGACGGTGTCCAGCAATATCGATTTCTATTCAGGTTTCGTATATGAAATGATTGGTCTGCCACAGGAAATATTTACACCTTTGTTTGCGATGGCTCGTATCGTGGGGTGGTGCGCACACCGCAATGAGGAGCTGAATTTTGAAGGAAAACGCATTATTCGTCCGGCATACAAGAATGTGTTGGAAGAACTGGAATATGTGCCTTTGAAACAGAGATAACGGTTTAGAGGCACCTCGGTTGGCGATAAGCTTGGTATTATTGTTTTAGCTTGGAGGCAATAAGGTCTGTATTGTTGTAAAGAAAAGTAAGATATCTTCGTGGGCAAAGTAAGATATGTTTCCGAGCAAAGTAACACCACATATTTGTTCCACGAAGATATCTTACTTTTTTCAGTGAGATATGGTCGTTCATAATACTCTATATAGAGTACCTTGAAAAATCCTTCAAATCTTTCAGCCTGCTCGCAAATGCCCTGCCCGTCGGCTTTTCGGCTGAAGAATTGGGTTCGGGAATCCTTCAGCCAGACCGGTGTTCTTCCAGTTCTTAGGGAATTGGTTTTTCTGAAGGATATTTTCCGGCTGAAACATTTCACAATGCATATCCTTCAGCCGGAATGCCGACGGGCAGGGCGTTTGCGGAATGGCTGAAAGATCTGAAGTAAAAATAAGGCGTTTCGGCATGTAGATACCGTTATGGGAAAAAACAACAGGTCAAATTTTAAAAAGCTCTTGTTCTTTCAATGAAAACGTCTTGTTCTTTTCTGAAAAGAACAAGGCCTTTAAAAAAAAGAACAAGACGTTTGAAAGGTTAGTAACGTGTATGCCGGAAGGTTAATAACGTGTGGGATGATACGTTACTATTGAATATGTTACAATTATAATTCATTATATTGCATACTATACATATCAAAACCGTCAGCCCAATAATTGCGTTTGATTTCATTCAGTGTGAATCCTTGCTTTTCATAGAATTTATATGCTAATTGCGAGGTTCGGACTGTTATTTTTTTGATACTGGGAATAGCCTTTAAAACCTCAATTCTGTATCTTAAAAGCTTTTTACCTAAAGATTTGCCTTGATAGTCGGGATGCATAATATCCCAACTTATTTTTCCAATGGTTCTTTTTTCTGCGAAATTTATCCCGCCGCATCCAACCACTTTCCCGTCAACGAGCAAGACATAATAGAGCTCTATTTCTTTATCCAAATAATTGCTCAAATCATTAACTTCCTCTTTTGCAAAGAAGTTGGGTGTGTTTAATTTAATTAAATTCATGACAACTTCTTTATCTGTCGTCAAATATTCTCTAATTACAATTGAATTATCTTGTGTCATAGAACTTTCGTTTGAAATTTATTGGTAAAGATAGTGATAAAACGAGAGTTAGAGCGGATAGGTTCAAGAAGGTTGAAAATAAAGGTTTTAGCGAGAATTTGACTGCAAAGATGAACCCAAGCGAAACCCTTCTCGAAGCCAATTGAAACCGGAGTTGCGTTACCATCCCGTTACTCTGTTCCGAATGGTAAAGGCGGTTTTGGGAGGATTTCAAAACGCTGAATTACAGGCACGATTCGGGAATCTTCGACTGTAAAAACGGTCGGATTTTCGGATTTTGGGCTTGCTGCCGTGAAAAAAGTCTGTTTTCCGCCTCGATTGCACTGATTCGCTGCGGTCTGCATTTCGTCGAACAGCTCTACAAGTAATAATTTTGTTTCATTAAAAATCGTAGAGTTATGAGATCGACATTCAAAGTTTTGTTTTATCTGAAATGCAATGCCCCGAAAAAGGACGGGCTTATTCCCGTCATGTGCCGTATCACGATAAACGGCAAAATAGCCCAAGTTCAGTTGCAAGCTGGACGTGGAGGAGAAGTCGTGGAACGTGGAGTTAGGCCGTGTCTCCGGCCGCAGCATCGCTGCACAGGAGGCCAACCGTATGCTGGATAAAATCCGTGTAGGTATCAACCAAGCCTACCAGAAGATCGCCGACCGGGATAATTATGTTACCGCCGAGAAAGTGCGCAACGCCTATCTCGGTTTGGGGATGAACCATGAAACACTACTGGCGGTATTCCGTCAGCACAACGAGGATTACGGGAAGCAGGTGGGCAAGCTCAAAAGCCCGCGCAGCTATTGGAAATACTGCACCATGTACAAACACCTCTCGGAGTTCGTCGAAAAGCGGTATAAGGTCAGCGACATCGCGTTCAAAGAGCTTACTCCGGCATTTATCACGGACTTCGAGTTGTTCCTGCGGGTAGAAAAGAATCACTGCAACAACACGGTCTGGTCTTATATGATGCCGTTCCGGAAAATAATCTATATGGCCGTCAATAACGGTTTGTTGCAGCGCGACCCGTTCTTCGCGTACAGCATCACGAAGGAGGAGACCAAACGGGGTTTTCTGACCCAAGAGGAAATCACACTCCTGATCAACGGCACATTCAAAAAGAAAAGCTACGAGCTGATCCGCGATCTGTTCATCTTCTGCACCTTTACGGGTTTGAGCTGGACGGATATGGCGAACCTGACGAAAGCCAACCTGCGCACCTCGTTCGACGGGCATCTGTGGATCGACACGAACTGCCAGAAAACAGGCGTCGAAACGAATATCCGGTTGTTGGACGTTGCCAGACACATCATCGAGAAATACGACGGCATGGCCGAAAGGGACAAACTGCTGCCAGTTCCCTGTTACGCCAACTGCAAGAACGGCATCAAAGCAATAGCGAAGAAGTGCGGTATCGAAAAGAACGTCACGTGGCATTAAAGCAGGCATATTGAATTGCCTTTGTCGCTGAATTTGAATAGATTGCAAAGATTAGTTTCTTGATAGGTAACGATTTGGAAACGAGTGAAGTTCTGTATTTTACCTCGTCTTGCATTAAATCAAAAGAACGCCTTTTTGCAATGCAAAGATAGTGATTAGAATTGATTTACAATAAACTTCATCCTGCAAAATCGTGCAAAATCGCAGATTCCTGTGCATTTTTATTGTTCAAATACTGCTAACTTCACTAAAAATGAGTAACTTTGCAAACTAACAAGTATTGGTTTTGCCATGGTTATAAGAATGATAAAATTGACATCACTATTTGTCAATACGGAAAATTATAGATTTGAGCCTTTATCATCACAAAAAGAAGCAATAGATAAGATGATAGAGGATCAAGGGGATAAATTATATTCTCTTGTGGACGATATTGTAACCAATGGTCTTAGCCCCGTCGATTTGATTATTGTAACACCCAACGAAGACAGCAATAAGTATGTTGTACTTGAAGGAAATAGGCGAATAACGTCATTAAAACTATTAAATAATCCGACACTAATAGATGACAAATACTCTCCTTTAAGGAAGAAATTTCAGAAATTACAAAAAGAAAAACCTAATGCTATTTCTGAATTGAAGAATATTGCTTGTGCTGTTTTTGAAACCCCTACTGAAGCTGATATATGGATAAAACGTAAACACTCTGGAGAACTTAATGGTATCGGAACTGTCACTTGGAACGCTCAACAAAAGCAAAGATTCGAGGAGAAGACAGAAGGAAAATCATCAATTCCATTGCAAATTATCACTTTGCTGAAATCACAAGAAGAGGTTTCTGATACGATTAAGGATTCATTATCTAAATTAAACATTACCAACTTGCAACGTTTGATGTCGGATCCATATGTTAGAGAACACCTTGGCTTGGAAATTAACAATGGAATTTTAGTTTCAAAGGTTAAAGTGTCCGAAGTCATTAAGGGGCTTTTAAAAGTTGTTACAGACATTCTGAATCCGGAATTCAAAGTTTCTGATATCTATAACAGAGAAAAAAGAAAGCAATATATTGATAATTTTGACAAGAGTCAAAAGCCAGATTTGTCTAATGAAGCATCTGAACAATGGAGTGTTCAAGATATTGAAAACAATAAAGAACAAGCATCAAGAAATAGCGAGAAACAAGAAATAAAAGGGGATAAAAACAGGAAAACAAGAAACAGAGGAGCTTTAGTGCCCAAGTCTTTGAATTTACATATCAGTAACCCGAAAATTAATAAAATTTTCGAGGAGCTAAAACATGTTCAGGTCAAGACATGCCCCAATGCATCTTCAGTCCTTTTAAGAGTATTTTTAGAACTATCTGTTGATGCCTATTTGGAGAAATTTGATTTAGTAAGAAACAATGCTATTACAGCTTGTTCTTCTGGTGAAAGTTTGCAAGGGAAAGTTGGTAAAGTCTTAAATCATATGACCCAATTAGGAACAATGAGTAATGACTTATCAAAGGGCATAAGGTCTGAAATAAATGATAAAAATTCAGTTCTTTCAATCGAATCATTGAATGCATATGTTCATAACGAGTTTTTCTACCCTAAAGCAGATAATTTGATTACTGGATGGGACAACATAGAAAGTTTTTTATCCAATTGTGGGAATCAATAAAAAATAAAGAATAATATTATGGAATTTCTATCACCTTTAAGATACCCTGGCGGTAAGGCTAAAGTTGCTGATTTCGTACAATGCTTAATCAAAGAAAACGCATTGCTCGATGGCACTTATGTTGAACCATATGTTGGAGGTGGTTCCGTTGCATTATCTTTGCTCTTTAATGAATATGTCAGCGACATACATATAAATGATAAGGATATATCTATTTATGCCTTTTGGTATAGTGCCTTAAATAACGTGGATGCTCTCTGCAAGATGATAAAGGATACCCCTTTAAATGTTGAAACTTGGTTTAAACAAAAAGAAATTCAATCCAATAAAGAGAATTCTGACTTGTTAGAATTAGGCTTTTCTACATTCTTCTTGAATAGGACTAATCGCTCAGGAATCTTGAAAGCAGGAGTCATTGGCGGTTATGACCAAACTGGAAATTATAAGATTGATGCAAGATTCAACAAAGAAGATTGATAAAAAGGATTCAACGTATAGCAGATTATGCAGATAGAATCCATTTAACAAATGAAGATGCTGTTTCTTTAGTACAACGGTTAAAAAATGAATTACCGTATAATACGTTATTTTATTTAGACCCACCATACTATGTAAAAGGTAAAGGACTTTATCTGAATTACTATAATGATACAGATCATCAAAATATAGCTAACACTATAAGTGAGATTGCAAATTGTAAGTGGATTGTCTCTTATGATAATGTACCATTCATAACCAGCCTATATTCAAAATATAGACAGCAATGTTTTGAATTGAATTATAGTGCGAGTAATTCCGGGAAAGGTAAAGAGATAATGGTATTTTGCGATGGCATAGTTATCCCCAAACACAAACTATTTAACCATTCTACAAAGTGAAAATAACGCACATTCATATCGAAAGATTTCGAGGATTTCAAAATGAAGATTTTGAAGTAGGCTCTTTGTTAACAGCAATTGCAGGGCAAAACGGAACTCAAAAGTCAACATTACTTGGTATTATAACACAAACTTTCACTCTTAAGACAGAAGATTCTATGAGAGTTGAAAAGCCCTTGTGTGGTGGTAGTTATATTTCCGCATTCAAAGATAAGTTTAGGTTATCACCTACTTTTGATAAACCAAAAGGTCATGAATGGACTATTTCCTTTGATGCAGGATGGATGATTTTACTGTTGAAGTATCAAACGAACAGGAGATCCTAATGTCCGTTTTTGGAAAAAAGGAGCTAGGCAAGAAGGAGATGGATACATTTCCTTCCCCACAATCTTTTTAAGTCTAAAGCGATTAGTTCCAGTGGCAGAGGAAGCTAAAATCATTACAGATGATACATTATTAACGCAAGAAGAACTAAATGAGTTTAAGCAATTGCATAATAAAATTCTAATAGCACAAACTCCCATTTCTTCCGCAACAACAATCACATCAAAAAACAAGCAATCTATAGGTGTATCCACAGAACTATACGATTGGAATCAAAACTCTATGGGGCAAGATAATTTAGGTAAAATTATCTTGGCGTTATTTTCTTTTAAAAGATTACATGACAAATATCCCCGACAATACAAAGGCGGTATTTTGGCCATTGATGAGATGGATGCAACAATGTATCCCGCATCCCAAGTAGAGTTGTTAAAGGTTTTGCGCAATATGCATCTAAAGTTGAATTTGCAAATTTATTTACAACTCATTCAATGTCTCTTCTTAAGGCAATGGATGATTTAGTTCAAGAAGTAACTAAAAAAGAAGAAACAGCCAATCAAGCAAAGATCCTTTACCTTAAGAAGGTTGATGATAAGATTGCAATTAAACAGGGCGTGAACTTCAAAGGCATTCAATTGGATTTAAATGTTGTTGCAGAAGGAAATAATCGCAAGAAAAACAGAATTACAGCATATACGGAAGACAAGGAAAATATCTTATTTGTAAAAGCTATTTTAAAGAGCAAGGCTTTTGTGTTGGATTTTGTGGATGTAACATTACCATGTTCAACATTAATGGAACTTGTAACCAAAAGAGTGCCTGCTTTTATATATCCATATTCTATTGTTATATTAGATGGGGATGTTAGAATGAATAAAAATGATCTCAGGAAAATCAACAATGCAGATAACATTTTGATTTTACCGGGAAATAAGTCTCCAGAAAGACTATTGGCCTCTTATTTGTATAATCTATCTGATGTAGACCCATTATGGTCTAAGATTGCAGATGGGTACACAAAACAATTCTGTTTCCGAGAGTATTCCATGGAACAAATAAATGCAGGAGGTGAACTGGGCGCCAAAATGCAAAAAATGGTTTAATAGCCAATTAGAATATTGGGGCGAAACGGTTGTAATCCTTAATCCTTTTTAAGTTCAATTCTGAGGAGGCACAAGAGTTTAGAACAAATTTTGACAATATGATTAAACAGTATATCCATGACTAAACTTTCGGTGTCCACAATGAAGTGTGGCACGAAGTTTAGTATGAAATTGCTTGATATAAAATCTAGGTACATTTTATGTACGATCTTATCCCAACTCTTTTTTCTGTGTCTAAGTCTGGGTACAATAAAAAAGCATGTCCAGTTTGCTAATGGCGTTACGAGCTTCCTGTATATGTCTGATGCTGAAATGCAACGTGATGGTACTTTGATGATTGGCGGGGGAGGGAAGTCGGAAATCAATGGAAAACCTGTAGAAAATAGTACATTCCTCTCTAAGTAAAGCCTTCTCTGCGATAAAAATCGTATCCTTTTCTTGCAAAAAATCTCTTAATTGTTGCTTTCCTCTGATTTTTCCCTTAAATTTGTTAGTGACTTACTAAATTTAATACAGGAGGAACGAGTATGGGACAACAGACTTTTGAATTTTTGCTATTGGCAATGTCCGCACTTGCGGTGATTGTATTTGTAGCCCTCTATTATGTACGTGCCGGTTATGGTATATTCCACACCCCGAAATGGGGACTTTCAGTGAACAATAAATTAGGTTGGGTGCTGATGGAAGCGCCTGTATTCCTTGTAATGCTTTATCTGTGGTGGAACAGCAGCGTGCGTTTTGATGCCGCTCCTTTCCTCTTTTTTCTTCTTTTTGAATTACATTATTTCCAGCGCTCTTTTATCTTCCCTTTCCTGATGAAAGGAAAGAGCCGGATGCCCCTTGCCATTATGTTGATGGGAGTGGTCTTTAATGTCCTGAACGGACTGATGCAGGGCGAATGGTTGTTCTATCTGGCTCCGGAAGGACTCTATACAGATGCCTGGCTCAGTACTCCTTCTTTTTGGTTTGGGATCATTTTGTTCTTTATAGGGATGGGCATTAATCTACATTCCGACAGTGTGATCCGCCATTTACGTAAACCGGGCGATACACGTCATTATTTGCCGCAGAAGGGAATGTACCGATATGTCACTTCGGGCAACTATTTTGGCGAGTTGGTGGAATGGATAGGGTTTGCCGTACTCACTTGTTCGCCTGCTGCATGGGTGTTTGTACTGTGGACGTTTGCTAATCTGGCTCCACGTGCTAATTCCATCCGTAACCGTTACCGGGAAGAGTTTGGTAAGGATGCGGTAGGAAAAAGAAAAGAATGATTCCTTTTATTTATTGAATTTGAATAGTATATCGTTTCTGTTTCAGGAAATGATGAAAGCGAAACATAACATATGAATGATGAACTCTAAATTATTTACTCCCGCCTCTATCGGGCCGCTGACTTTGCGTAACCGTACGATTCGTTCGGCTGCTTTTGAGAGCATGTGTCCGGGCAATGCGCCGTCCCGGCAATTGAAGGATTATCACTGTTCGGTGGCAGCAGGTGGAGTGGGAATGACTACTATTGCTTATGCAGCTGTTACACAGAGTGGCCTTTCTTTCGACAGGCAATTGTGGATGCGCCCTGAAATTATACCGGGATTAAGGGAAATAACCGATGCGGTTCATAAAGAAGGAGCTGCTGCAAGTATTCAGTTGGGACATTGTGGAAATATGTCGCACAAAAGTATTTGTGGGGTAACACCCGTAGGAGCTTCTTCCGGTTTTAATCTTTATTCGCCTACTTTCGTGCGTGGCTTGCGCAAGGAGGAACTGCCGCAGATGGCAAAGGCATACGGTCAGTCGGTCAACTGGGCACGTGAGGCCGGATTTGACGCGGTGGAGATACATGCGGGGCATGGCTATCTTATCAGTCAGTTTCTTTCACCTTACACCAATCATCGTAAGGACGAGTTCGGTGGCTCGTTGGAGAACCGTATGCGCTTTATGGATATGGTAATGGAGGAAGTGATGCGTGCCGCAGGTAATGACATGGCCGTTCTGGTAAAAACCAATATGCGTGACGGTTTTAAAGGCGGCATGGAAATAGATGAAGCTGTGCAGGTAGCGAAACGGTTGGTACAAGATGGGGCTCATGCGTTGGTGCTGAGCGGAGGCTTTGTAAGCAAAGCGCCTATGTATGTCATGCGGGGAGCGATGCCTATAAAAAGTATGACACATTATATGAGCTGCTGGTGGCTGAAATATGGGGTACGTATGGTAGGTAAATGGATGATTCCGACAGTACCTTTAAAGAGGCTTATTTCTTGGAAGATGCGTTAAGATTCAGAACAGAAAATAAAGGAAATTCCGTTAGTATATGTGGGAGGGCTGGTATCTCGTGAAAAGATAGATGAGGTATTGGATGAT
>ENA-OQER01000834-OQER01000834.1-human-gut-metagenome-genome-assembly--contig:-NODE-834-length-16140-cov-3.117405_pt1 | contig 16140 bp, 17 predicted proteins | sample MGYA00242797_ERZ504639 | MGnify/ENA primary metagenome ERZ504639 (study PRJEB26092, sample SAMD00036306) | human gut metagenome | host: Homo sapiens | study: EMG produced TPA metagenomics assembly of...
GATAGTACGCAAATCCAACTTATTATAGAAGAAAGTGTGAAAAATAAGTATGAATAATAAAATGAATGTGATATGTCCTTCGTGTGGCGCAGAATTTAATAAAAAATCTCAGCCAGTGTCCATATTGTGGCAATTCCAATTATTATGGACAGGAAAAATCATATATGAAAGGACTGGCAGGACTTAGGCAAAGGCTGGCAGAACTTGCTGATATTAATAAAAAAATAATTGTAGAAGAGGCTGTAAAAGTGCTTGTCCTTGTACTGGCGGTTGTAATCATACTGGTGGCAGCTATATTTTCTGTAAAAGCAATTGACAGACACAACGAAAGCATTGCCGTTAATAATATAAGAAAAGAGATAATAGATGGAAGATAAGTATTATACAGAAAGTCATAAAAAAGCCATAGACAGGTATGATAAAGATTTCAATAATACAGAAAAGAATGTACATAATAAGGCGGACAGTAATTCAAAGAAAGCTTACGCATTTGCAATACCCGCAGTTGTTATTGCACTGCTTCTTATAGCATTTATTGGTATTGCATTAACTGGCTCTGTAAAAAAGGCTGTAAAGAAATCAGCAATAACGAATAATTATACAGAAATAAGTAATAAAATATATTCATATCTTGATAGCAGTAGTTATAAGGAATTATCGGATTATAGTGATGAGATAGATGCTCTTGATAATAAAGCATTTGATAAAGAATATTCGGTTCTTATGGGTGTAAGATATTATGTGTGGTCAGTGGGATTTATGAATACTAACGATAGTGATAATTATAATCTTACACAGTCAGATGTGTCTAATCTGGCATATTATCTTTCGCAGTTTTACTACTATACACAGTTATCGGCATATAAAGATAAAGAAGTAACTATGACATCAGACAATGAAAAGTATCTTAACAAAATGCGGGAAGATATGGGAGTACTGCTTAAGAAATATTATCACATTACAGATGAGGATTTAGAGGCTATTGATACATTTTCAAGCGCACGAATTGAGCAGTGCCTTATACAAAGAGGATAGATGTGAAAATGGATTTTTTATACGCAGGATTTATGTTTGTATACATTTGACACAAAGCCGATATGCGCAAAATGTGCGCAGGAATGAGGATTATTATGAAGAAAAGCAGATTAATTATTATGGATATAATTATTGTAATTCTTGTTGTTCTTAATGCTGCGATGATAATAGCGGTAGCAGAGAATTATAATGATGAGAACAGGACATATAATACACGCTGGTTTATGAACCTGTATAAGAATGATGAATATGGCAGGGCAGTAGATTATGCCAGCAGGGATAAGATTGTGATAGATAATATTCAGGACAATGAACTGGATGAAAGCATAGCGGTTGCAGAGTATTATAATGCGGAATTTTATAAAAATGTATATAAGACAATGGGAAATACGCAGAAGCTAAAGCAGATGGAGGAGCAGTCTGATATGGCATTAAAGAGAATGGGAAGCCTGTCAATATTAAAGCAGAAGATAGATAGTATAGTCAACGTACCTGACAGGCAGACTAAATAATAAAGTAATAGAATAATAAGGCAATAAAGTAACAATATAATGAGATATTGAAGATTATTATTGATAAATCTATGTATAATTATTAAAATAACAGATAGAAGTAATAAGGCATACATGCTGAATTAATAAATTAAGCAAGAGGTGCAAAAGGAGAACGATGGCAGATAATATAATAGAATTAAGACATATTAGTAAAGTATATAGTGATAATGGATTTAAGGCTGTTGACGATTTTAATCTTGAGGTAAAAAGAGGAGAGTTTGTCACTTTTCTTGGACCATCCGGATGTGGTAAGACTACTACATTAAGAATGATAGCAGGATTTGAGATGCCAACAAGTGGAGAGATACTTCTTAATGGAGAAGATATATCACAGCTTCCAGCAAACAAAAGGCCTATTAATACAGTATTCCAGAGATATGCTTTATTTCCACATATGAATATATATGACAATATAGCATTTGGACTTAAACTTAAAAAGCTGCCAAAAGAGGAGATTAGAAAGAAAGTAAAGAGAGTTCTTGATATAGTTGACCTTGAGGGGTTTGAGAATAGAAAGATATCTACCTTATCAGGTGGACAGCAGCAAAGAATTGCAATTGCAAGAGCCTTGGTTAATGAACCGGAAATCCTTATGCTTGATGAGCCGTTAGGTGCACTCGATTTGAAAATGCGTCAGGAAATGCAGCTTGAATTGAAGCATATGCACGATGAACTTGGAATTACATTTATATATGTAACACACGATCAGGAAGAAGCACTTACAATGTCTGATAAGATTGTTGTTCTTTCAGAAGGCAGGATACAGCAGATTGGTACGCCTGAGGATATATATAATGAGCCACAGAATGCGTTTGTAGCTGACTTTATCGGTGAAAGTAACATTTTCAAAGGTATTATGACAGGACATATGAAAGTAAGATTTTGCGGCGGTGAATTCATGGGAATGGACGATGTTGCAGAGGGTACTCTCGTTGATGTTGTTGTAAGACCGGAAGATGTAATTATAACTAAGCCGGAGGACGGAGTTGTTGAGGGTGAAGTTGTGTCGGTTATATTCAAGGGTATGCACTATGAGGTTACTGTTGAATCGGGCAAGTACGAGATGGTTATAAGAACGACAAAATGTTATTCTGTCGGTGAAAGAATTGGTATGAAGCTTGAGCCGGACGGAATTCATATTATGCTTGCTGAGGATCATACAACAAGCTTTGTTACTAATATTAATAGCGATTATACACTTGATTTTAATGGCAAGGTTATTAATTGCGATTTAACAAAGGTTATTCCTAAATCAAGTATGAAGGACAATGTTTTAGTTGATGAGAATAACGAGGCTGTTGATACAGATAAGTTAAAGGTTATGGTTTCAATCCAGCCATATGATATAAGAATGAGCGATAATGTGGATGAAGGTCTTGTATCTGGACATATTATCAACCTTATCTATAAGGGTGACCATTACAGCTATGTTATAAGAACAGAGTATGGACACGACCTTATTGTAGATGATGAGTATCTGTGGAATATGGACGATGCTGTAGGACTTGTTATGCCAGAAGACAAGATGAAGTTCCAGTTAAAAAAGTAAGTAAAGGGAAAGGAATTAATAAAGATGAATAATGTATTATCGCGTAAGCAGCTTGGAATTCCTTATGGAATATTTCTTTTATTATTTGTTGCAGCCCCTTTGCTTGTATTGATATATTATGCATTTACCAATGGACAGGGACAGTTTACAGTAAGTAATCTCTGTAATTTCTTTACAGATCCTAACACACTTGGAACATTGTGTTACAGTTTTGCACTGGCATTTGTTGTAACTATGGTGTGTCTTTTAATAGCGTATCCAGTTGCATACATACTTGCACAGAGCGAGATTAAAAGAAAAGCAGTTATTCTTATGCTTTTTGTGCTTCCAATGTGGATTAACTTTACACTTAGAATTACAGCACTTAAGGAAGTTCTTTCATTAATAGAAGGTAATCTTGCATTTTATCCTTTTATTAATACAGTTATTGGAATGACTTACGATTTTCTTCCATTTATGATACTTCCGTTGTATACAACATTATCGAAAATGGATAACAGCATTATAGAAGCGGCAAATGATCTGGGGGCTAATAATTTTCAGACATTTATAAGGATTATATTGCCATTATCTGTACCGGGAATTATAAGTGGAATATCAATGGTGTTCCTGCCAGCGATGACTAATTATGTAGTGCTTGATATGCTTTATAACAGTACATATATTATGGGTAGTCTTATAGGAAGCTATTTTAGTGCATACGACTGGAACAATGGTTCAATGATAGCACTTATACTTCTTATAATTATATGTATAATCAGTCTTATATCAGCAGACAGCGATAATGAAGGTTCAGGACGCAGGCTGTAGATATATGTGACGGGAAAGAGGACAGGTATGTTTAAAAAATGTGTTAAATATGCAATTATCGGTCTTGTACTTATATTTATGTATGTTCCGATTCTTATATTAGCAGTATATAGTTTTACAGATTCACCTAATATTGGGGCTATTCATTCATTTTCGTTCCATAATTATGTGACATTATTTACAACACCAGAGCTTATAGATATGATTATAGGTTCAATTGCACTTGCAATTGGAAGTGCGGTGCTTGCTACAATACTTGGAACAACAGGTGCAATTGGAGCATTTTATTCTAAGAAAAATGTTAATGGTACAATGTCAGTTCTTAACCAGATACCAGTTGTTAATGCCGATGTCGTGACAGGTTTTTCATTATGTATTCTTCTGGTTGTTGTATTCGGGATAAGCAAGAATACTTATATTCCACTTATAATAGGACATACAGTGCTTAGTGCACCATTTGTATATCTTGCGGTTGTTCCCAAGTTAAAACAGATGGACCAAGTCTTTATGAGGCTGCACTTGACCTTGGAGCGACACCGGGATATACGTTAATTCATATTATTATACCTCAGATTGCATCAGGTATTGTATCAGGATTTGTTATGGCAGTTACTTTATCACTTGATGATTATTTTGTGGCAACTTATACGAAACCGGCAACATTTGATACAATAAGTACATATGTTGTTAATGCAACAAAGGGTTCGCAGACTAATATTAAGACTGCATTATGGGCATTATCGACAATTATATTCCTGATTGTAGTTATAGTTGAAGTTGTTATGAATTTTGCACCTATAAAGAATGAAGCCCAGAAGGAGAAACATTAATGAATAAAAATGTGATTATAGATATTACATCTTATATCAGACATTTGACTAAAAAGGTTATAAAAGTTTCGCTTGCTATGATTTTGGTTGTTGAAATGCTGTCTGGAAGTATAACAGGAGTGTGGAAAGGATTTAATTCTACTAAAACAGAGGCGGCAGATAACGATACAATTACACTTAGAATATGTAACTGGGAAGAGTATATAGATGAAGGCGGCTGGAACGCTGATGAAACAATAGACCTTGAGAGCACAGATATCAGGGGCGATAATTCTATGGTTGATGATTTTGTTCAATGGTATTATAAGACATATGGCAAGAAGGTTAATGTCGAATATAGCTGTCTTGGAACTAATGAAGAACTTTACAATATGCTTACATTAGGTGATGAGTACGATTTAATATGTCCTTCAGAATATATGTTTATGAAGCTTATGACTGAGGGCTGGCTTGAACCATTTTCTGATGAATTCTACGACACGGGAATCAAAGAGAATTATTATGCAAAAGGGGTTTCACCATTTATAAAGCAGACTTTTGATAATAATACAATCAATGGTGAACCTTGGAGTAAATATGCGGCTGGATATATGTGGGGTGTTACAGGTATTATATATAATCCAGAATATGTTACAAAGGAAGAGGCATCGACATGGAAGATTATTAATAATGATAAGTTCAGACGTATGATTACTGTTAAGGATAATGTAAGAGATACTATGTTTGCGGCAATTGGTGCAATCAAGTCTGATAAGTTAAGGTCACAGGATTTTATCAGGCAGGCAGATTATACTGATAAGCTGGCAGAGGAGATGAATGACACATCAAAGGATACAGTTGATGAAGTATTAGAATATCTTCAGCAGGTTAAAGATAATGTATATTCATTTGAAACTGACAGTGGTAAGATTGATGCTATTACAGGTAAGATCAGTGCTGGCTATCAGTGGTCAGGTGATGCTGTATACATAATGCAGCAGGCAGAAGCTAATGATGTCGAGCTTAATTTTGCTATTCCAGAAGAATGTACTAATATGTATTTTGATGGCTGGGCGATGTTAAAATCAGGAATTAATGGCAATTCAGAAAAGAAGAAGGCAGCAGAAGCATTTGTTAATTTCGTATCTATGCCAGAAAATGCAGTAAGAAATATGTACTATATTGGCTATACATCAGTTATATCAGGTGGTCAGAGTCCTGTTATATATGATTATTTAAAATGGAATTATGGTCTTGAGTCACTTATGGAAGAGGATGATACAATAAGTGAGGCTGATGCAATAGATTATTCTTTAGGATATTTCTTCTCAGGAGTATCTAATGATTCAAGATATATATTAAGAACATCTAAGGCGCAGACAGAAGGAATGTTGTCAGCACAGTATCCAACGGAAGAAGTAATGCATAGAAGTGCTATTATGCAGTATTTTGATAATGACGAAACAGCGAGAATTAATCAGATGTGGATAAATGTAAGATGTTTTAATATTCATAATGTACCAGTCTGGGTATGGATTGCCGCAGCCGTTGCTATCGTAGGAGTTATAGCACTAAGAATTGCGGATGTCATAAGACATAAGAAAATATAGATGTATAGGATATTCTTAGAGAGAATATTATAAAAATTATTATAAAAACAGAGAATAATCGTTTATACATTGTCAGTTATTTATTTTTTGATATAATAATTATAACTTTTATTATGGTAGAGTTGTAAAGTTAAATCATTACTGATATGCTTAGATTATGTATTGAAAATATGCATAGCAGTCAGGATGGATTAAACATAACAGCCAACGGATAATACAGCATACTGAACGGAGAAAAGCCTATGAAGAAAAATAAGTGGTATACAATAAGCGTGTTTATAATAATATGTGTATTGCTGAATCTGGCAGGAAAGTGTATTGCTGGGTATTTCAGGCTTCCATTATGGCTTGATTCACTAGGTACAGTTGCGGCCACTTATGTATGCGGACCGGTATGCGGTGTTATCGTTGGAGTTACTCTCAATATTCTTTATTCTATAATATATTCGTGGACATATGCCTGTTATGCCATAGTAAGTGTTTCTATAGCAGTTGTTGCTGGAATTTGCATAAGTAAGGATTATATGAAAACACTGCTTGGTGCACTGACATCAAGCTTTTATATTGCACTTGTTTCGTGTTCTATTTCCGTGATTTTTAATTATATGTTTTTTAATGGTTATACCAATAATATATGGGGTGATGGAGTTATTGAGTCGCTTTTAGGAATAGGATTTAATGATTTATTAAGTCACGTTGCAGGACAATTTTATATTGATTTTCCTGATAAGATCATAACTGTGCTTGCACTCTATATATTTGTAAGGTATGACAAGGGAAAGAACAGATTTGATAAAAGGATAATGACAGCCTGTATATATATCGGGATAGCTGCTATGGCAGCAGTACAGCTTATAGAAGTTAATACACCTAAGTGCGTGTATGCAGCCTCTGATAACAGTAGGAATAACCAGAATAATATAGAAGAAACACCAGATTATAATACTTATCTTCAGACCATTTATGGAAGAGAAAACGGAATACCAGGCGGCTGTGCCAATGATATAGCACAGACTAATGATGGAATACTATGGATAGGAACCTATGGTGGTTTATACAGGTATAATGGTACAGAGTTTAAATGGGTGGATGAATATGCCTCTGTTAAGACTGTAAACTGTCTGTATAAAGATGAAGAGGGCAGATTATGGATAGGAACCAATGATGGCGGCGTATCGATAATGATTGATGAAACAATCATAAATGTTGTATCAGAAAAGGAGGGATTATCAGCTGATTCCGTAAAGTGTATAACACAGGGTTCTGATGGTGATTACTATATTGGTACGACAGGTGCTATGTCAATAGTTTCTCTTGCAGATGGATTAACAGTTAAAAGCTATATAGATGATATAAAATATGCTGTAAGTGCAGACTCTGATAAGAATGGTAACATAGCAGTTGTCAGCGATAATGGACAGCTAAGTATTGTAAAAAATGCAGCAGTTATTTCAGAATATAGTGCATCAGATGGTGGAAGATATACAACGTGTTCATTTGATGATGCGGGTATGCTTTATGTGGGAACATCAAAAGGAAATATAGATAAATATGAATATGATTTATATAATAACGCTTATGTACTTAAGGAAAGTGTAAGTTGTAATGAGCTTAATAATATTAAAGAAATATATTTTGTAGATAACACATTAACTGAAAATGCCAACGCTTTTTGTATGTGCAGACAATGGTACAGGATATTATGACAGCCAGAATCGGTTTATAAATATTGATACAGGAAGCTTTAATAATTCAATAGATCATATGACAGCAGATTACCAGGGAAATCTCTGGTTTACATCATCAAGACTTGGGCTGTTAAGATTAAGCAGATCAGCGTTTACACAGCTTAATTATGAACATAATGATGAAAATCTTGTTGTAAATACAGTGACAATGTGGAATGGAAATTATTACATAGGTACAGACAGTGGAATTGCCGTTTCATATGCAGCTGCAGGCAGTAGTTCGGCTAATAGTGATTATATTCAGAAGCTGGACAGCGATTCAATGGAGCTTGTAAATAAACTTGTAAAAGAGCTTGATAACGTAAGAATAAGGTGCATAACAACAGACAGTAAAAATAATATGTGGATATGTACAACCGGCAAAGGAATATATGAGGTTACACATAGTGGTGAAATTATAAGATATGATGAGAATAATGGACTAAGTGGAAATAGATACAGGACTATAACAGAGTTAAGTGATAATACAATGCTTGCAGCAGGTGATACAGGACTTAGTTATATTGTAGATGAAGCTGTCACCGGCAATATGGGTTATTCCATGAAAAATAGTAAGGTTTTATGTACTCTTGAAACAGATATACCAGATTATGGAAGAGTAATACTTGCAGGAACAGATGGCAATGGAATAGAAGTTATTAGTGATGGAAGAGTAATAGATAATTATGATAAGGATGATGGTCTTAGCTCAGCGGTTATACTAAGAATGGTAAAGGATGATCTGGTGAAGGTATATTTATAGTAACAAGTAACAGTCTTTGTTATATGGATAAGTCAGGCAGTATAAGAATATTGGATAATTTTCCTTACTATAATAATTACAATGTAGTTAATGGAAACAATGATAATCTTTTTGTGCTGGGCTCAGCCGGAATATATGTTGTTGATAAGGATGCCTTACTTTCTGGAAAAGAACTTGATTATAAGCTTCTTAATGGGGATTGTGGACTTGAAAGAGCACTAACACCTAATGCATGGGATTATATTGATGTGAATAATATCTGTACATGTCAACAGATGATGGTGTAATGATAGTCAATCTCAATGATTATAGTGCCAGAATAAGATCATATCGTATACAGATGAAGTCCGTAAATGTAGATGGAGAAAGTCTCAGGGTAAAAAGAGGGGAAGAACTTTATATTGATAGTAAAGCACAGATGATAGAGATGTTCCCTGAGATTATAAATTATTCTGTTAATACTCCTTATGTAAGCATATATCTGGAAGGGTATGATGCTGAACCAAGGATAATATTACAAAGTGATCTGACTAATATAATATATATGAATATACCTGTAGGCACATATACATTTCATTTGTCAGTTCTTGATGAAAATGGCAAGGTACCAATATCTGAAAACACATATACAATTATCAAGGAAGCTAAGATATATGACTATTGGTGGTTTAAGGTGTATATGGTCGGAATATTTGCACTTATAGTTGCATATCTTACGTGGATATTATTCCATACACAGATTAAAAGAACCCTTGATTTTCAGAAGAAAGAGCTCGAATTCGTAAAGAAACAGCTTGAGATGGGAAACGAAACAGTTCTTACTATTGCAAGGACTGTTGATGCAAAGGATGTTAATACAAGCCAGCATTCACTAAGAGTATCTGAGTATTCAGTTATGATAGCAAAGGAGCTTGGATATACTGATGAAGAATGTGAAAACCTTAGAAAAGCGGCATTGCTTCACGATATAGGAAAGATAGGTATTCCAGACAGAATACTTAACAAACCGGATAGACTTACAGATGAAGAGTATGCCATTATGAAATCACATGTTGAAAAAGGAGCAGAAATACTTAAAAAGCTTTACTCTTGTTAATCACGTTGAGGAAGGAGCACTTTATCATCATGAGAGATATGATGGAAAAGGATATATGTATGGTCTTAAAGGGGAAGAAATACCGCTTAATGCAAGAATTATCGGAATAGCAGATACATTTGATGCCATGACAGCTAACAGAGTGTATAGAAAGAAACTTGATAAGGACTATGTTTTAGGGGAAATACGAAGAGGCAGCGGCACACAGTTTGACCCGGAGCTTGTGGATATTATGCTTAGACTTATTGATAGTGGCAGGATAGACATTGATAGTCTGTATAAGGGTGGTGAAGCAGATGAAGATAAGTAATATTAAGAAAATATCCGGTAGGATGCTGTCTTATATAGTAAGCAGGGAGAGTATCATAACTTTTATAACATGTGTTGCAGTAAGTATCATAATAGGTGCCTGTATGGTTTATTCAAGAAAAGATGAAGACAAGAGAATCAAGGTGGGGATAATATATGTAGGTGATGCAAGTACTGCATATACAGACAATTTCATAGAGGCACTTGCTGACATTAAGGAAGAGTATGGCGATAAGGTAGAAGTTATGCATATGTATAATGTTGCCGAGGGAACAGAAAGAGAATATCTTGAAAGACTTGTAAATGCAGGCTGTAATCTGATATTTTCTACAAGCTATAACTATGGTGAAACAACTAAGGAGCTGGCTGGCAGGTATCCAGATGTGCAGTTTTGCATGGCAACATGCTCTAACGCTAATGAGGAGCCATACTATGCTAATTATCATACATTTATGGGTGCCATATATGAAGGAAGATATGCAGCAGGAGTCGCGGCGGGTATAAAGCTGAAGGAGCTTATATCAGAAGGGATAATAACAGAAAATGAGGCTAAGATAGGATATGTTGCAGCGTATCCTAATGCGGAGGTTATATCAGGATATACAGCTTTTTTGCTTGGAGCAAGATCGGTTGTGGGTAATACTACCATGACAGTAAAGTATACATATAAGTGGAATGATTACCGTACTGAAAAGAAGTATGCAAGAGAACTTATAAATGAGAAATGCATTATTATATCACAGCATTCAGATACAGCAGGACCAGCGACTGCCTGTGAGGAAACAGCCTCAGATGTACCAGTTTTTAATGTAAGCTATAACCAGAGTATGTTTGATGTAGCACCAACTACATATCTTACAGGCTGTAAGATTAACTGGAAACCATATATGAAGGCAGCAGTTGATGCGGTTCTTAATGGAAAGGTGATTGAGAAGAACATCAGAGGTAATATACATGGTAATGATGTGGGAGCAGGCTTCGATGAAGACTGGGTTTCAATGCTTGAGTTTAATGATATTGTTGTTGCAGATGGAACTAAGAAAATGGTAGCAGATGTTATCGAGCAGTTTAAGAAGGGAAAACTTACTGTGTTTAAAGGTGACTACATAGGTGTAAGTACTGATAATCCCAATGATATCATAGACCTTAGAGAGGGCTTTGTGGAAAATAAAGACAGCTCGGCACCATCGTTTAACTATATATTAAAGGACATTATTACGATAGAGTAAAAATACATTATTACGCATTATTACAATAGCATTATTACGATAGAGTAAAAACACTTGACTGTATAGCTTTCGATATGATAGAATATGCAGGCTTTAAATGGTTTTATTGGAAACGAAACATCCTCCTGGATGATAACGAACAACACATTGAGTTAAGTTATCATTAAGGAGGATTTTTTTATGCCAAAAAACAAATTTCAAGACGTAGTATTCACAATTATTATGGCAGCTATTATGGTATACGGGATGGTTGTTTATAATATAGCTCTTAACACAGGAACAGTTGATGGAACAACTTTTATTGCAGCATTACACGAGTTACCAATAATGGTGCCAGTTGCTTTCATTCTTGAGTTCTTTATAGTTGGAAGGCTGGCAAGGCTGCTGGCATTTACTGTTATGAAGCCAACAGACAGACCACAGTTTATCACATATGCAATATCTATATGTATATGCTGTATCATGTGTCCTGTTATGAGTCTTGTTGCAACAATACTTTTTAAGGAACCATCTTTTGGTATGTGGGTTAAAACATGGGCTATGAATTTCCCTATGGCAATACTTTATCAGATGTTTTACTGTGGACCATTTGTACGTCTTATCTTCAGAGCAATATTTGAAAGAAAAGACAGCAGCAGAAAGAAGCCAAAGAAGCATAATTCCTGCTGCGTCAGTACAGCATCTATTGTGATAATTAGTCATGTGATATTATCCAAGATATGAGAAAAGCATAACTACTATGCCTAGTATAACAAGTATAACTCCTGTTGCACGGTTAAGTGTTTCAGGAGTAGCTTTGTTTGCGAAGATAGCTGCTATTCTTGCCCATATAAGTGTAAATACGATACATAATATCCACACAGTTATATCAGGTATTCCACCAATCGCGAAGTGTGACACAGCACCAGTAAGGGCAGTAAATGTCATAATAAATACACTAGTTCCGACAGCAGTTTTAAGTTCATATCCAAGTACGGAGGTAAGGATAAGCAGCATCATCATACCGCCGCCGGCACCGATGAAGCCACATATAAAGCCAATTAATATGCCGCACACAACTGACTGAATGGCACGTTTCTTAGCAGATACACCCTCCATGGCTTCCTTTGTAGTCATAACAGGTCTTATGATGAATTTGATTCCAAGAAGGAATGTCATAAATACAGAGAAGTTTCCCATTGTAGCTGATGGAACAAGGCTTGATACATAACTTCCTACAACAAGTGAATATAAGAACACTGACCATCATAATAAGTCCATTTTTAATATCTAGATTCTTTGTTTTTCCGTATGTAAACGCTGATATGGCACTGGCAAGCACATCAGAAGAAAGTGCGATGCGACAGCATATATGGATCCATTCCTAAAAATGTAATGAGCATAGGGCTTATTACCGCAGCGGCACTCATGCCGGCAAATCCAGTACCAAGACCGGCACCCATACCTGCAAAAAAAGTTACAATAATAGTTAAAAATAATGATGACATAATTTATATACCTCCTTGTTTTGCGAAGCAATGCGACTGCCCATGCAGGAGCAGAGTATTTGCCTCTTTTCTGTGCACAATTCTAATAAAAATAGTTTGGTGTCAGGTGTGCACCAACACTAGTTGTCTTCAAGTATCTTATCCAGATTATCTTCTATCTGTTTCATACCAATAAAAAAAGCCTTTTTAGTGGCAGTGTCCATATTATCAAAAAGCTGTTTAAGAAAATCTTTCTGTAAAGCCTGCCCTTCTTTAATTATTTCCTCTGCCGCAGGTGTGCATATGAGCTGTGTTTTCCTTCGGTCACCTTTGATTTCTTTTCGTATGATATAACCATCGCACACAAGTCTGTCAACATTGACAGAAACAAGATTGGCTTTGATTTTTCTTACCTCCACAATATCTCTTGCAGTGGTATATTCTGGATTATTTGCAAGAAACATAAGAATATCGAAAGCAGTCTGTGGAAGATTAAACTTATGTAAAAGCGGCTTGCATACAAAGTTATATGCAAGATTGATTTTTTGAGCGAATTCAATTCCTGAGTTCATAAGAGAGTCAGCCTCCTTGTAGTGAAATATAAATTACAAAAATGAATAGTTCAAATTTGAAGTATTATAACACGTTTATATTGATAAGTAAAGAGCGTAAATGCAGTTTTAGTTTTGCACAGTTTTGCTTTATTTATTGGCTTTTTAATGTTTTTTACATTCAATATAGTGCATTTCATAATGACGGGTGCTATACTTACTTACAACAAAAATATGCGTACACTTGACACAGACTCGATATGCGTAAAAACACGCAGAAATGGAGACTAGTGTGAAAAATAAGATTTTTCACACGCAAGAATGGAGGATTATTATGAAAATATTTTTTTATGCCCTTAGAGAATATGATGAGAAGAAATATGTTGAGAAATTCGCAGAGCAGTATTCATTTGAGTACGCATTTACATCAGATTATCCGTCAATGGATAATATCGGACTGGCGAAAGGATATGATGCGATATCAATTATAACCAATCCAATGTATCCGGAAATACTTGATGCACTTCACAATGAGGGCGTTAAGTATATATCAACGAGAAGCATAGGCTATGAGCATATTGATATTAAGTATGCACATTCAATAGGTATGAGAGCAGCCACGTAGTGTATTCACCAAATAGTGTTGCGAATTATGCGCTTATGCTTATGCTTATGGCCTGCCGCAATATGCCTTGGATAATGAAAAAAGCGGATTGTCAGGACTACTCATTAAAGGGAAAAGTCGGAAAAGAATTATCAACATCAACAGTTGGAATAATAGGAACGGGTAATATAGGTAAGACGGTGGTTAAGCATTTATCTGGCTTTGGATGCCGTATATTAGCATATTCATGTTATGAGGATGAAGAAGTGAAAAAGTATGCAGAGTATGTAAGCTTTGATGAGCTTCTTACGAATTCAGATATTATAACATTACACGTTCCTGGAAATGCTGAAAATACACATCTTATTGATGAGGCAGCATTTAAGAAAATGAAGGATGGAGTAATAATAGTCAATACAGCCAGAGGCCTTATAGTGGATACACAGGCACTTATAGCTGCATTAAAGAGTGGAAAGGTAGGATTTGCCGCACTTGATACTTTTGAGGGAGAGGCAGGCTTATACTATCTTAATAAGGAAACTGAAAAGCTTGATAATGACAATATGGCAGTTTTAAAGAGCTTTCCTAATGTAATACTCTCACCTCATATGGCATTTTATACAGAGCAGGCGGTGTCCGATATGGTTGAGAATTCAATAAAGGGAATACTAGGCTTGGAAAATGGTGACAATAGTCTGGAGGTTATGTAGTTTTAACAGCCTGACTGGGTTTTTAAACTAAACAAAAATATTCTAAAGGGTTTCGTAATATTTGCGAAGCCCTTTATTCTTTTAAGGAGAAATGTAATGGGTGGAATATACAAATCTAACTGAAAACGATTTCACTTCTTTAAATTGAAAGTCCAGTTCTTAGGTTGTATCTTTACAGCAAGCTAAACGAAAGGAAACAAAAAATATGGTATAGTGAATGCTATTACGATAAATTGACACATTAGAAATAAATAACAGTGTTAATTTCACTTGTATCTTCCTGTTTTTCTAAAGCAGACTATTGATTGTTTTTATATTAGGTTTTAACACTAGAATTAAAGGTATTCAATCTAACTAAATCATAATATAATTAAAATATGTTTAATTCTTGCCCGGATGGGGAAAAATCAGTATGTATCAATGGAGATGATTGAGAAAACAGAGATTACTTTCATGCAAACAAGACTAATTCGGCTTGCTTCAGAAGAGTGGCATTTACCTGTTGAGCAGATGTTTTAGTATGATATGATATTTAAAAACGATAATATCCTTTTGTGAAGAAGTTTCATAGAAGCTAAGCAAATTTTCAATAAGTTGTGGAATTTGATTCTCATAATAGTTCATCTCCTTTTTACGATGTCATTATATAATACGAAAAATTATAATACATGCCAAAACTAAAAAATAAATAGACAAAAATTGCAAGATGGAAAGTGTTATGCATCACCACATCTAAGAGGATATAAAGTTATTATTAAAAATTAAAACTATTTGGTAGATTATGTATATTACATCGGATAAAAATGATGAGTAAAGAAGATTGCATAAAAGCTAAGTAACTTATTAATAAAATTATGTAATTTGGTTTTCATAGAATTTCATCTCCTTTCTGATTATGTTTTTGTTATAGAATACAAAAAGGAAAAATACTTGCCAAAATAAAGAAATAAGTAGTCAAAAGTTGCTTAAAGATTTTTTGTTATATAAAAACTAAGAAAATAAATATTTTAACAGAAATACATTAGATTATTTAGGAAAATAATCAGCAGCAAATATGAGAATAGTTATGTTGTGATAAAAGTAGAAAAAAGCTCTGTGTGCAATGCACCAATGGCATTAAGTTAAGAAAATCTCGCATCACACATAGTGTGGTGTGGGATTTTTTTATGGAAAAGTATTGACATGTCAATCAAAAATGCGGCCGCTTTAGCTACTGATTTATTTATAGATGCAGCTAAAGCGGCCCTTGTAATTAGAAATCATCTTTTTGCAAGGAGGACACCGCATGAATAGAAAAGCTCAAGAATTAAAAACATTA
>ENA-OQER01000836-OQER01000836.1-human-gut-metagenome-genome-assembly--contig:-NODE-836-length-16130-cov-3.156471_pt1 | contig 16130 bp, 26 predicted proteins | sample MGYA00242797_ERZ504639 | MGnify/ENA primary metagenome ERZ504639 (study PRJEB26092, sample SAMD00036306) | human gut metagenome | host: Homo sapiens | study: EMG produced TPA metagenomics assembly of...
CCATTCGACTTTTTTCTATCTCTCCATCCGGTTTCAGGCGATTGTACGCCTAAACACGCTGGTAACCATTTTAATTTTTTTCCGGATCCGCTCCAACAAAATTTGTTTTTAAAAATAAAGGCTTTGGGACATTCTTTCAATGCTTACCTGATCTTCCATTATGTCTAGTTGCTTTCATTCATATCTTTCTTTTCTACAAAAAAGACCAAGTAAATTTCTCTACTCAGTCTGTTAATAACAACAATATTTAATTATTTTCCCGAAGGGAACAGCAACGAAGTTGCCAAAACTTGTGAAGCTCTGCTACAAGTAATACCCAGTACTTAGTGGCGAAACGCCACTAACTGGGCAATGGTTGCACCCTTGACCTGCTAAGGCGCTTCGCCCTTAACCCGAGCGGAGTCTTTCTCCTGCCCCTTGCATAAGCTCTGTCTTTATAATCCGACAAACTTCTGTTATTCCTAATAGCTCTTTTAATTCTATTCTTTTCGCTAAATTCAATGATTTGGCTGTTTGATGATAATTATGAAGTGCTTGTATTGGTGTATTACTCATAACATTTCACCCTCCTTTTTCAAAACCTGAATTACTATTAGCTCTTGGTTTCTTAATCTTTACAACTTCAGCATTTAAGATTTTTGATGTTTTAAATACTTTTGAAATATCACGTATATCTCCAATATTCAGTTCCAAATGATCCTTTTCGCAATTTTGTGTATGAACCAAAAATCTAAACTCTTGTTGATAACAATACTTTTTCCGCTTCCAAAATGCAATATTATGCATTCCGGAAAGCAAGGATAAAATTAGATTCAATGAATCTTGTGTTTCGTCATAATATTGGACAAATCCACCATATATTTCATATCCCTCTTTTAATGCAGCAGTACGCAATCTATTGAAAAACTCATCTTTATCCAATATTAGTAATGCTGTATCTCCAAAATTCTGAATATTTTCTTTTTGTTCATCAGTAAAACTGAAATTTTTACTGTATGGATTAACACCAAACATACAATAAGCATAATCGTTAGATGAATTTGTTTGTATTAGTTCATCTTTAATCTCTATTTTCTCACCTGTATCGGGTAAAATAAATTTCCCTTCATTGATATGAAACATAGCTTCAAATGAATCACCAATAACTTCATCTCCGTTATCACTTTCATGATTTCAAAACCATTCTAATGAATTCATATAAATCAACCCGTTTTGTAAACTCTCAATCCGTTCTTCACTCTGAAACTTAATCAATGGGAACCCTTTAACTACCATATCAATCCTCCTAATCTCTATTTTTTATTAGAATCCTCTAAAATGATGCAAATCACAACTTAATTCTTCATTTTTCTTGATAAAATCTAATAAATAAGATTCTGTGATTATAAACTGTTGGTTCCATCTTTAACACGTGTTTTTGTAGCCAATATTTGTTCATTATCACTTGTTATCTGAAAACTATGAATGATTCGATTTCTCATATCGACAAGCTCTTCAAAAAGATTTGCTATTTTTGTATCAGATTTTTGGGTAATAGTATTTTTAATCGGCGTTGACAATCTTCCTGATTCTAAATCCATCAAATCATACCAACTATACTGACTATTATCATCTGAACGTAAAATATTTTCTATAACAAATGCATTATTAGCATTAAATACACACAATGCACTTCCTAACAGCTCCCGATATTTCTTTGAAGGCAATGCTTGCCTCGTATAGTTCTCATACATAATTTTCACCTCAACCAATAATTTATTATCATGACTCTATTGAAGGAAATAAATTGTGCAAAACTCTGCATACATTTTTGCATTATTCAATCTAACGCTGTCCAATAACAATGCCTGGAACAAAACTTCTCCTATATTCTCTACTCTTACCATTCCATGCTCTTTTTCTGTAAAACCGTCAATCTGCACTCCTTGTACAGCAACTTCTTTCCTCGCCACCAGACAATGCATATATAATGCCATGATATATTTATCTGACATCAGAAACGCATATGTTTCGTTCCCTTGATATGTATATCGGCACTTTTCCAGATTTTCTTGCGGTATGTCGAAATAACATCTGACCGTTTCCAGATATACATCTCCATTATACTCCGGCTTTAGCTTTTTTGCACACCTTTTGATTGTTGCAAATATATTATTTCTTTCTATTGCTGTCCTAGTTCGCTTGAATTATAGGCTTTTTTCCCTCGAAGGTCCATATAAACATTATTTAGGATAGTCTTTCCGGCATACTGCTTGAAATCACCTATCCGCAACAAATACGATAGCACCTCCATCAATTTCTCTCTTGACATAATCTCCTGATACGAATAATTCCCAAATTCAATATGATCCAGTTTCAAAGGGCAACTCCCCTTCGCTATCTCACGCTCCATTACCCTGTTAATATCTCTCATTGATTTCATCTATATATCTCTCCTTCCCGCTTCTGGACATCGTGTCCAAAAGCACAAAAAAAGCAGCTGCAAGTATTTCACTCATAACTGCCCTAACGCTGTTACCTGATTATTCTATTCCTGCCGTTTTTGCAAATCCGGTTTTTCTATTCATAAATTCCTCTTGTTTCTCCTTTGGCAGACACCGGAATATCTCATGATATCCCATTCCTGCCATCGGTGTTCCTTTTGCCAGAAGAAAAAGCTGCGTGTCAAGCCATTCCTCCCACATGTTTTCAAATATGCTCCGGCTGTCCGTAAAGGTTATTGCATCTTCAAAACCCTGTGGCGGTCTATAATACTGTAACTTGACAAAACCGTATCTTCCAGCATCCACAACAAGTATATTTTCAATCTCATACAGCTCTGCAAAAGCATCTGCAACTTTTCTGCATTTCTCCCTTTCATCGTCTGTAATGTATTTTTCTTTCACAATTAACCATACTCCTATTTCAAGTCCACACTACCTGCATCTATATCCTCAATCTCTATAAATAATCCATTATCGTCTTTACCATTTATATATTTTATGGTGCATACACGCACCATATTATTATACGTTCCCTGCCATTAAATACAAGGTAGGAAAGGAGTTGAGTTACCTGTATGATTAAATACGATCCCCTTTGGCAAACGCTTAAGGCTAAGAACATCAGTCAGTACCAGCTCATTAAAGATTTTGGCATTGACAAAACACAGCTTCAGCGGCTCCGGCAAAATATGGTGGTAAAGACCATTATTCTGAACAGGCTATGTCAGATACTTGACTGCCGGATTGAAGATATTATGGAATATGTTCCAGATGACAAGTAGAGGTATTGTTTATGATTGATTGACAATGCCTTTTTTGTTGCTCTTTTTTCTTTTACACCTTTGGACATTGTGTCCAGAAGTGTCCTGCTATTACTTTTATTATCTCCGTAAATATAACGATAATCCTCACAAGAACAATAATACCACCAAGAACTCTCTTGCCCTGCTTTGCTAATCCAATTCCCAAGTTACTTGTTGTGGTAGTCTTGCCGACTCCGCCTTTCTGATTTGCGATTGCTATTACTTTACACATGATACATTCTCCTTTGCTCTCTTCTAACTTTCTGCTATGTTGCTCTTATTCACTTCTACATACGCTCTATAAAACTTCTTTGTACCCTTGTTCGGTATAAATCTGAAAACTCTGTTACTTCAATCTTGGGATTTCTCTGCAAAATCTTCCCAAACCATTTAATATCATTCTTTGTTCCCATCAATCGAACTTTTAACATCAATCTGCTCCTCCAAACAGGGCATACAGTTTTAGGTTTACGGTTGCATATTCCGGATACCGAATCTGTATTGCCTGCCAAAAAAATGGTGCATAGGCACAGCAGAATAGTTCTTCCACCGTATACTGCCTACACTCATTGAGCTGTTCCTCTGCGTCCTTGTAATCATCCACGCTTGGTGTACTGTTGCAGTACAGATTAAACGCCATTCTGACTACTTTGACGCTTCCGCTGGTCTGCCAGCCTTCCTGTAAACATTCTGTTTTTACACAGCCTGTCTTAAAATCATAAATGCGGTTCGCATTTCTTCTGGTATCGTTGTTAATACCAATGCAATAGCAAAGTGCCTTGTGGTACACATCCTGATACCGTACCTCTTTCAATTTCTCGTAGTAGAATTTCTCATGTGCATCGCTGATAAAAATAATGTTCTCTGCACCTAACGCTGTACTATTCATGTTTTGAACCTCCTTCTTTGAAAATAAAAAGGACTTACTAATTGTTTTTCACAACTAATAAAGTCCTAAGTTTCATATTCATTTCTAAATTCGTGCTAGGGATTTCTTACTAATTTTTGTTCTTAGTAAATTCTTAGTAAATTGCTCCCTCAGAGTCCAAAACATACTATAAATTCAAGGTTTTCAGCGTTCTCGAAAAATACTGCCGTGGCAGATAAAAAGTACTTTTATCATAGTTTTTTCTCCTTAATATAATAACCTCACCAGACAACAATCCAGTGAGGTCATATAATCACGCTTTTTGTTTAGGTACAAACTCAAGCTTGCTGATATCTGCCTGATTAATACCAGTACGTTCTAGTACATAATGTATCTGTGCTAACATCTCAGTATCATCCAATACTCTTGTCAGACCAACAAGTTTTTCATCATCCCAGACGGTAAGCACAGTTGAGGAATTCATAAGAGCCTTATACAGTCAATCTGGATAATTTCCTGATATCCAATGAACCGATAGAAATAACTTTTGAATCTGTTCTTTCGTAAACTTTTTTCTTCTGTATATATAAGCATAATCTATTTCCCCCTATCTGTTATGATCACATCTCTGGCATTGCAGCATTTCATTTTCAACATCATCTTTATAAAAAACACCTGACCATTGGCAAACATTCTGCAAAATAGGCACAACAGATTTTCCTTTTTGTGTCAACATATACTCTACACTTGGTGGGATTTCATCATAGGATTTTCTTTCAACAATCCCAACTTCTATCAGGTCTTTTAATGTTGCAGCAAGTACTGTATCCGTAATATTGCACATTTCTCTTCGAAGTTCACTGTATCGAAGCTTTTCGGCTGCAGATAACACACTTATTATGCGTGATTTCCATTTTCCACCAAATATTGCCAATCCATATTCAAGTGGGCAACGTATATCATCATCTAATTTTTTCTCATATTTTGCCATTAAAAAGTCACCTTCCAGCTCTACGCATCGCTGCTAAAGCCTCTTGTCTATTAAACTCATTCTCTCCTTTTTCTTTCACATATGCTGTCATTATAGCTTGATGGTGATTCTTTTTAAAGTTACTATGAAATTTATTAGCAGCTCTTTGTTATATTTCTTTCTTATTCCCAGCACCTCCGATTTACGCTTTAACCCCTCTTCTACCTCAATACATTTGTATTATTATTGCAAAGCACCTCAAAATGATTTCGATGCGTTTTTATAAAACCTTCTTTTTGCAGCTTTGATATCTCCGTAGACATTGCTGCGCGGTCAATGCAAAGATAATCTGCCAGTTGCTGCCTGTCAAAAGGAATATCAAAGGACAAGGACGAATGTCTGATAGATTCTGCTGACAGGTATGACAATAATTTCTCCCTTGTTGTCCGCTTGCCAACATGTGTAATCTTATCATTCAGAATCAGTATCTTATTTGCCAGTACACTGACCAGGTTGCGAATCAGCTTCTGATGATGCCCACATGCAGTTGGACAAGTAACCAGAAGCTTCTGTATATTTAAAAAAATAATCTCACAATCCTCATCTGCTACCACACTGATGTTCAGAACAGCACCAGGGCTTGCCGCATATGGTTCTCCAAAAAAATCACCAGCATGACATTTAGACAGAATATTCCGATGTCCCCAGAGATCCTCCTGAATAATAAGAACACAACCTGACAATACTAATCCCATTACCTGTGTAGAATCTGCTGCTCTGAAAATATAAGAATCCTTCTCTTTAGAAACTGTTACTGCCTCTACACAGTGCAATACAGATAATATCTCATTATCAGTAAGACCTTTAAAAAAAGGACTGTTTTTTAAAATAGGTAAATATTTTTTCAAAATCTCACCTCCTGTTGGAAATCAAACATACAAGTTGTATTTATTATAATATGATTCTAACAGAAACAAAAATAAAATTCTATTAATGGAGGGTAAAATGATAAGAAAAATTATACGTATTGATAAAGAAAAATGTAACGGATGTGGTGCATGTGCAACTGCCTGCCACGAAGGTGCCATTGATATTATAGACGGAAAAGCCGAGCTGGTAAGAGAACATTTTTGTGACGGATTGGGGGATTGCCTCCCAGAATGTCCTACAGGAGCTATTTCATTTGAGGAAAGAGAAGCACCTGCATATGATGAAGATGCTGTAAAAGAAGCACAGAGTAAAATAGCTGCTCAAAACCATGCAATGTCACCTCACACCGGCTGTCCAGGATCTAAAATCATGCAGATACAGCGAACAAAAAACGCCTGAGACCGCAAAAACATTTTCAGGTGCAGATTCGATATCACAACTTGAGAACTGGCCGGTACAGATCAAACTTGCACCTATCAGTGCACCATATTTTAATGGTGCAAAACTTCTGATAGCCGCCGATTGTACTGCTTACGCTTATGCTGGATTTCATCAGGATTTTATTCAGAATAAGGTAACACTAATAGGTTGTCCGAAATTAGACCAGGTTGATTATAGTGAGAAACTGGCTGCTATTATTCAGAATAACAACATTCAAAGTGTGACAATCGTAAGAATGGAAGTTCCATGCTGTGGTGGTCTGGAGATGGCAGTAAAAAATGCACTTCAAAATAGTGGAAAATTCATACCATGGCAGGTTGTAACAATAAGTATTGATGGAAAAATTATTGATTAATAAGGAGATTACTGGAATGAATAAAAAAATGTTTTGTTTTCAGTGTGAACAGACAGCCGGATGTACTGGCTGTACAGGAAATGCAGGTGTCTGTGGAAAAAATGCAGATACAGCCAAATTACAGGATGAGCTGACAGGTGCATTGATTGGTCTTGCAAGAGCTGTAGACAGTGCATCAGCTATTTCTAAAAGAACCGTACAAGTCATAATTGAAGGTCTTTTTACAACAGTTACAAATGTAAGTTTTGATAATGCAGCAATCGAAAATATGATACAAAAAGTCAGAGCTGAGAAAGAACGACTGGTCCCTGACTGCAGCAAATGTCAGTCACCATGTGGTAAAACAGGCGAATACGACATGCAGCAGATGTGGAATGCCGATAAAGATATCCGCTCTTTAAAATCTCTTATTCTTTTTGGTATTCGTGGAATGGCCGCCTATGCTTACCATGCAAATGTTCTGAATTATGAAGATGATGAAGTAAACCGATTCTTCTGCGAAGCATTATTTAAGATTGGTTACGAAGAAAGTATAGAAACACTGCTTCCTACAGTACTTAAAGTAGGCGAGATCAACCTTAGGTGTATGGCACTTCTTGATAAAGCAAATACAAACAGCTATGGAATGCCAGAGCCACTGATGTTACACTTACCATCGAAAAAGGACCTTTTATTGTCGTGACAGGTCATGATCTTAAAGACCTGCAGCTTTTACTTGAACAGACAGAAGGAAAAGGAATCAACATATATACTCATGGTGAAATGCTCCCTGCCCATGCCTATCCACTCTTGAAAAATTTCCACACTTAAAAGGAAATTTTGGAACTGCATGGCAGAATCAGCAGAAAGAGTTTGATCATCTTCCAGCTCCGATTCTTTACACTACCAACTGTCTGATGCCGCCAAAAAGCAGTTATGCTGACAGAGTATTTACAACAGAGGTGGTTGCTTTCCCTGGCGCTGTTCATATTGATGAGAAAAAAGATTTTACGCCAGTTATCAAAAAAGCACTTGAACTTGGTGGCTATAAAGAAAATCAGACATTAAAAAGGCATCAATGGAGGTACGAAGGTGACAACAGGATTCGGTCATTCAGCTATACTATCACATGCAAATACTATAGTAGATGCTGTAAAATCAGGTGCAATCAGCCATTTCTTCCTGGTTGCCGGATGTGATGGTGCTAAACCGGGTCGAAACTATTACACAGATTTTGTTAAACAAACTCCTTCTGACAGTATCATCCTAACCCTGGCATGTGGCAAATTCCGTTTCAATGATCTTAATCTTGGAGAAATCAATGGTCTGCCACGACTGATGGATATGGGTCAGTGTAACGATGCTTATGGGGCGATTCAGGTTGCCTGGCACTTGCGGATGCATTTGGATGTACTGTAAATGAGCTTCCGCTCTCCTTCGTTCTTTCATGGTACGAACAGAAGGCAGTCTGCATTTTGTTGACGCTTCTGCACCTTGGTATCAAAAACATCCGTCTTGGTCCTTCTCTACCTGCGTTTTTGTCTCCTAATATTCTGAACCTTCTTGTGGAAAAATATGGCATAGCACCTATCACCACACCAGAAGAAGACATCAAAGCGCTGATAAACACTCGATAACACCAATAAAGCCAATAAAGCCGATACAGGAATAAAAACCCTGCCTCGGCTTTTTCTTTTGTCATTCTCCAGGACACAAAATATCCTCATTCTCATCATATTTTCTTCACTATTCCCACCTACACTATAGATAAGATGTAAGGGGAAGAAGTAGCAATCTCTATATTAACTAAAGAAATAATGAATAAAAGGATGAATATATATGATTAATTTAAAAAAAGTAAACAAATCATGCGTAGCCGCAGTTATTCTTGCCATGTGTCTTATGACATCAGGCTGTAGTTCACAAAACTATACAACCAACAGCAAAAATACTGATACCACTGTAACTTCCAGCATTACTGCCCAGGATACCAATGTAACTCACGCAGATGATGCCGATAACTACAAAACTGAAATAACAGGAGAATTCAGCATTACATCAACTGATGGTTCTACAATAACACAGAATGATTCCGTATATACCATAACACAGGCTGGCGAATATACCGTTACCGGACTCTTATCAGAAGGACAGATTGTAGTTAATGCTGACGATAATGCCGAGATCACCATTGTATTGAATGGTACATCCATCACATGTTCTAACGGTTCACCTATTTATATTAAAAATGCTGATAATGTAAAAATCAAATCTGAGGAAAACACTTATAACTGTATAGTTGATGCAAGAGCTGAAGCTGACGACAATCCAGACAATTCTTCCAGTGAAAATGGTAATGCTGCCATCTATGCAACATGTGACCTTAAATTGGTTGGAAAAGGGGCATTATCAGTAACTGGCAACTATAACAACGGTATCCAGAGCAAAGATGACATTTCTATTAAAAATGTTACCATCAAGGTTAATGCTGTAAATAATGCTATAAAAGGAAACGATGAGGCAGCTATAGAATCTGGTGAAATAATAGCTATATCCAGAAAAGGCGATGGCATCAAAACATCCAACAGCAGTCTTTCAACCAAAGGAAAACAGAAAGGAAATGTAATAATATCTGGTGGAAATATTGATATATATGCTGCCTGTGACGGCATATATGCTGCATATGGTGCAGATGTTTCAGGTGATGGAAATCTGAATATATATACAGATACTTATTCTGATTATAGTGAAGCCGTGGCTGCCGACAACTCCGGTTCTTCAGCCAGCAGCGTGGGAACTCCACCCGATATGAACAATACTCAGAACAATGGTAACATGGGCAATCCTCCTGATATGAATAACAGTAGCAGCAATCCTGGCATGAAAGGTAACTTCGGCGGTGGAAACAGAGCTGCTAATGGTATGCCTGGCAATAACAGCTCAGGAAATTCATCTAAAAAGTCTTACTCTACAAAGGGAATCAAAGCCGAGAGCGAGATAAATATATCTGGTGCAGCCATTAACATAAGTTCAACTGATGATGGTATTCATGCCAACTCAGATTCTGGTGTTCTTGAAACCGGCGAAGATGGCAAGGGTATAATATCTATATCGGGTGGAACTATCACAATCTCTACAGGTGATGATGGAATACATACAGATAAAGAGCTTAATATAACTGATGGATATATAAATGTTTTAACATCCTACGAAGGTCTTGAGGCTATAACAATCAACATCAGTGGTGGACAAAGCTTTATATATGCAGCTGATGATGGCATTAATGCATGTACCGGAGATGGCTCATCTACTCCTCTTATTAATATAACTGGTGGATACATTGATGTAACAACTGGTTCCGGCGATACAGATGCTATAGATTCTAACGGCAGCTACACCCAGTCTGGCGGCATGGTTCTTGTAAAAGGCGGCAGTTCATCAGGTCAGGTATCTGGTTCTATTGATGTTGATGGCAATATTACTATAACTGGTGGAACATGTGTAGCTTTAGGCGGTATATGTGAAACTCCTGTAAATTCAGTTAATGCTTACGTGTTCAGTTCTGTATCCTTTAACGCAGGAAGCTACTCAGTAAAAGATTCCAGCGGTAATGAAATAATCAGCTTTACTTTAAACAACAGTTACTCAAATGGCTGGATATGCGCATCTGCTCTTACAACAAACACTGAATACACTCTTTACTGCGATGGTTCCTCATTAACAAACTGGACACAATCTGCAGGAACATGGGTGCATCCAATGCCGGCGGCTTTGGCAGCAATCCAGGCGGTTTTAATGGTGGTGGCCGTGGAGGTAACATGAATGGCGGCAGAAATATGAACGATAACAGAAATATAAATGGCAATAATACACCAAATAACAATAATGTACAATAACAATTTCAAACAATAGTTTGATTGAATTTTAGTTGATAACGAACGGACGACAAATATAAGATACAGGCAGTCCTGCATACTATGTTCAATGCCAGAAGCTTTGATTGGATATTTCTAAGCCTTTCCATATAAACTATGTCAGCTGACGCTACCGCTCAGACGCGCGTCCATGGCGCGGCTCCTCTGATTTAGCATAACATTCATTTTTCGTAAATTAAGTCAAAGTCAGACAGCATATATGATGAAAGCAGGTGCGCATACATCATAAGATGCACTTGAAGTCCAATTGTGATAGTTCTTAGACTTTTCCGTTACTTCATAGCTATCCACAGACACGGATGTCTGTGGAAGTGAGATATGGGACATGGATGTCCCGTATCGAACGGTAGCGACAACTGCCGTTACCTATATGAAAAGTCTTAGAAATATCCAGCCATAATAAACTCGCAGAGCGTGTTTATTATGGCTACCGCGGCAGTCGCCAAGGTCATATCAAGAATATGACTTTGGCTCGTTGCTCGCGTAAATTGGAGCTTCTGGCATCGTTGATGTATGCGCACCTGCTTTCCTCATATATGCTGTCGTCCGTATATTACGAATATATGACTTCATCTAAATCATCTGTCTGCTTTTAATATGTAATATGGTGTAAAATCATACTCTAATGTATCTGGCTTTTCTACCTTCAGAACCTCCCATTTTGAAATACATGGATGTGTTTTAGCATACATATCTTTTCTTTCAGCTTTCTCATATTTAAAGCCATGTGTTATCATGAAAATATTCCATCTTCTGTGTTCAATTCTTTCAAGCTCTTCTCTGTTATCTGTAAGAGAATATGCATGTTTTTCATAAATAATCCATTTTTTAATATCCTGATGCAATGATTGTGCTATACTTGATTCCCTGTCAAATATGCCCTTATTATGCCATACCTCATCTATTTCTTCTGATATTTTCTTATTCTCTTTAAGTTCTATTGAATCTTTCTTAAGACGTTCCTCTATATCTTCAGATAACATAAACTTATCATCCACAACAATATTTTTATCTGCTTTATATCTGCTTATTATTTCATATAACATATTGTATCTATGATTAAATATCTTTGCATCATTTACAATATCACGATTAGTTATAGAAGCATATGAAAAAATATCTTTATTCTTGTTTATTGTAAATAGATTCTTCTCACCATAAATATTAGCAAAATCATTGTTTTCCTTAGCCCTGACAACTATAGGAATATTAATACAGCTATCACCCTTATTGTATAACAGCTGCTTCAATTCAATAAGTGTATTAGACATTGAATGTGTATCACTCATCGCCACAATAAGATATGTAAATAATTTGTCGTCATTACATCTTTTAAAAATACTGTTAAACTGTAATGTCCTTGCATCCGTATTAAAAAATCTTAAACATACCTTTCCATCTATACCAAATTGATCTGGTATTGTATCAAATGGAAATTTCAATTCATAATATCCAATACTTTTACCTTCATATATATCTTCTTCTATGAACTTCAATCCCTTCAGGACATCAACTGAAAAATTCTTCATGAAACTTCCTATTATTGATTCCATATCCTTATCAAATACATCTATGCATATAGTAGACTCTGCTGATAAAACCGACATATTAAGTCTTGTATTAATGCACTCTGGCCAAAATCACCAAATCCAATAATTCCTATATGAACATCATAATCATCACCCTTATTAGATGTGTATACAGGATGTTCTTTATACATTTTATTGACAGCCATTTTATTAACATCTACTATGTCAAGATCAAAAGTTCTTGTATCTATTTTATCATAATACTGTCTTATCAGTCTGCCATTGAATTGTCATTGCAGCACAGATGAATCTGCAGATACTCTTTATTTTCAGATGCATTTATATTTTTTTCAAAGCTCTTTGTAAATGCATTTAAACATTCAATATTTTCTATTGAATTATCATCACACAGAAAAACATCACTGAATTTACATATATCAAGCATTTTTATTACACTTTCAATATGCATATCCTGATACTTCTGCACAAACTTTACACCTTTATTTATATATTTAAGCTTCTTATCATCTGAAAGTATAGTGCTTTCAACCACTGTAACACGACAATCTTTAGTCAATGCATCTATAAGAGGAAACTTATATTTTCCTTCACCAATAACCAATATGCGCTTTTTATTTCTCTGGCTAAACAGTCCTCTGACATAGCTGGCTGGTTTTCTGATAAGAACTGCTAATGCACCTATTGTACAGAATGGCGCAACAATAACAGCAATACAATACACATATGTTATTATCCCACTTAATATGCCACCACCTGTTGCCTGCATATACGCAATAGCTTCTTTCTGTTTTATATCCGGGTCTATCTTATACGCTTTAATTGCATTCTGTATATTTAACGTCACTTTTAGAAATGGATTCTCTACATTGTGATAGAAAAATATACCTTCAATCACACATATAATGAATACCGCAAGTGCAGTATACCACAGATAATCTTTGTATTTATTTCGCTTCATATTAATCTCCATTTCTGTGCATGAAAATCAAAATTTTCATACCCTCTCCTTAGTTTTAAAATCAAAAAATCATTTTTAATTATATTAATTATGAGTAGCCTTTATCTGTATTAGCAGTAATATCGCTTACAACTTCCTCTCCGCATACATCTTTTATTGTGCTGACTATATCATTTATTGTAACGCCAACACCATACACATTGTCATTAAGCATTAACATAACCAGGAACCTCTCTACACATAGTTGCACATAGCTCTTTAGATAATCCGTTATTATTTTTTTGTGACTTTTTATAAGGCTTTATTGTTTTATCAAGTATCTTAGCTTCCACAGCTTTATCAAATAATTCATTAAATAATTCCATTAAATTTTATATATAATTTTCGATTATCCATATAAACACTATACTTCAAGCAATTTGAAGTATAGAAAATCATTCAATTTACCACGAATTTACCACGATTGAGTGAGCCTTGATATGACAATAAAATAGCACTAAAAAGACACCCTTAACACCTAAGCGGTGTCTTTTGTTAAAAAGCAGTCAATCATAAAGACTAACTGCTTTGTGTGTAGGGATATGAAATTGTCAAACTGAAAGTTATCGTCTTTCCCCATTTGTATCAAAATTCTTTTTCAGTGCTATTTCTGTTGGAAAAATAGTTCCAATTAAAGGAATAAGTTGCATTCCACAGATAATCCCTCCTACGGTCCCAACACAATCTTTACTTTTACCGAGTACCAAAAGCATGAGTATTACTGTTATTGACAACATAACTACCCCACAAATAGACCATACTTTACCACAATATTTATGAGCAAATTCCCATGTATCTTTATTCTTCATGGACATAGTAGTACGATATCCAAACACTACATTTATTTCATTTGGAGCCTTTTTCATAAAATATCTTCCAAAACCAATCATCGTAAATGGAATAAGTAAATCCATAATTAACATAAAAATCCAAAATTCCATTGTAACCCTCCATCTACAAATTTTAATTTACTTAATAATATGTGCTGTAATAATTGTATAACTATATGAATTGATAGTGATTTTGACATTTTCAATTTCGCAATACCAATTTTTACCTTGTTTGTATATATGGCAATTTTCATCCAATACCTTATTTTTGCAATACTCAACAACATCTACTGTATCTATTTTTAGATTTCTTTTAATTCTATCAACTCCCATTTCAGTTGTATGAATTTGTTAATATTATCAAGTAATATTTTTTTATCTTCCATTCTTCTTTTTCCTCAAATTCAAATTTTTCTATTTCTTTCTCAGTTAAATAAACTGGGATTTGTTTATTATTTTACAAAGGCTGCATCATTTCAAGTATAATTCCATCTGGATCTTTGAAATAAAATGCTTTGCTTTTGCCAAATCCTTGCGAACTAAAATCAAAATACTGTGGTTCAGATAAACACTCTACATTTTTTTCAATGAGTTTTTTATAAACTGTATCAATGTCATCAGTATAAAAACATAATTCCGAAATAGATGTCATAAATAAATTTGACTGAACCTTTTTTACTTCATTGTCTACAAATTGAATCAATTCAACAGGTGGTGTTTCAATATTTTCAGAACCATTCAAATAAGCAACTCTTGCCTTACAATTCTTCTTTTGGAACATTTTATCTGTCTCTTCGCCAACCATCATTATTTCTCCTTGAAATGTAAGTCCAAGTACATCTCTATAAAATGCAATTGATTTATCTAAATTTGAAACTGTCAATCCTACATGATATATTCTTCCAACCATTTATTATTCCTCCTTAACAAACGATAAATTCTAATTTGTCCATTTCTTCATATCCATATTATAACAGTTCCATATATCCGCCACAATAAAAATCAGCATACCCTTTGAATATTTTCTGCATTGAAAATGCACACTTTTTCTTTCTTCCTCTTGATTACCCCACAACAGAAAAGAAAAAGCCCTGTCAAGAGCCTTGCCACCATTGGTGGTGCTTTGCACTCTTTACGGGGCTTTTTGTTTGCTGTATCTTCCATGCAAGAGGAAATTAAAGACCTCTGTTCCATTTCGCCTTTAGATAATCTTCATAATTTCCCTCGTTAAAGTCTACTTGTGGAGAAGTATTAGGAATGTTTTTTCTGTTATCTATATCTGCAAGTTGACGGAATATCCAGTCATCATAAGGGTTGTGATATTTGTATTCTTTCGGCTGTTCTCTGTATCGGTCTAACCCTCTCATTTCCTTATGCACTTTCATCATGCGTTCTATTTTTTGTCGTTGTATCAACTGTTTGATTTCCATAAGTTCTTCAATTTCTACAACCTCATTAGAAAGATAATTACTGATGTATCTAATCAATATGGTTTCCATGTAAAATCTGTATTCGTTTTCATTATCGAAAAATTCATTTTCAGACAGATAATCTAAAGAAACATTGAAGTCTTGTTCCCGTTTGATAATATCCATGATATATGGCTCGGTGTGGTCGATATACTTCCATTCTCCCGATAATAATTCATTGGGCGTTACACCCAGCACGTCCATTATCTTTTCCAGCGTATCAAAGGTAGGATAATTCACACCTCGTTCAATCTTGGAAAGGCTCTGCATATTGATACCGATTTTGTCCGCAAGTTCCTGTTGTTTCATTCCTCTGTGTTTTCTTATGGTCTGTATGTTCTCTCCTAAGAAACTGATTTTCTTTTCATAATGCTCCATAACTTAGTATAACCGCTCCTTTCGTTGCTTTTTCTCGATACTTATAAGCATATCATACTTAATATATATCTAAAAGTCAACAAAAAAACTTCTTGACAAGTAATTCTAATGGCGTTATTATCATATCGGATAGAGTGATTAA
>ENA-OQER01000837-OQER01000837.1-human-gut-metagenome-genome-assembly--contig:-NODE-837-length-16129-cov-2.228409_pt1 | contig 16129 bp, 26 predicted proteins | sample MGYA00242797_ERZ504639 | MGnify/ENA primary metagenome ERZ504639 (study PRJEB26092, sample SAMD00036306) | human gut metagenome | host: Homo sapiens | study: EMG produced TPA metagenomics assembly of...
TGGCCACGAAGCCCTGCAAAGGTGTAAAACCCGCCGTCCGGCCGCGATGCCCAGCGAGAACGACACCGCAAAATACCCCAGCGCGATCGGCACACCGTCCCGCATCCCCTCGCAGAACACCTTTCGGCTGAAAGCGTAGGGTTTGGCGGGCTGTGCGGAGCAGAGAGTCTGTTTCGGCGACTCATGCGTAGTTCCATGAGAAAAGCTCCTTTCCAATTTCAGACACGAACCCTATTATAGCATAGTTCGAGAGAAAAAAGACATCGGTCTATAGCCAATCTTCAGCGTCTGTTTTTTTTCCGTCTTTATCGACCACTTCGGTGTCTTTAATTAAATACGGTGTAAACATTGGCTGTTTGGTTCTGGCGTCAATGACGTTGGCATTTACATAAGGGAATTTCGCTCCTGCCAGCGCATTTTTCAGGTAATCCAGACCGTAGTTAAACTCGTGGTTGCCAAGCGTTCCGACGGTATAGTCCAGCGTATTTAATGCCTTATAGACCGGGTGAATATCACCTGCTTTTAATCCTTTCGCCGACATGTAATCGGCCAGCGGACTCCCCTGAATCAAATCGCCGTTATCGACCAGTACGCTGTTTTTAACTTCATTGCGGGCATCGTTAATCAGGCTTGCCGTACGTACCAGTCCGAATTTTTCCGTGGCGGTGTCTTTGTAATAATCGAAATCCATCATGTTGCTATGCAGATCAGTGGTTTCCATGATACGCAGATCGACCGTCGCTGCATTCACACTGGCGGCAATCAGCGTGGCCAGGAGCGTTGCGCTAAACTTAATCATCAGGGACATCCTTTTATCATCGGGAATACGAAAGAAAAGGGAGAATAAACGTCTTACTTATAGAACAGTGAAGAATGCCACAATTTTACGCTTTGAAAATGATGACACTATCACAGTTGGCGCATTCATTAACGATAGGGTATAAGTAAAACAATAAGTTAACACCGCTCACAGAGACGAGGTGGAGAAATGTTAGATCAAGTATGCCAGCTTGCACGGAATGCAGGCGATGCCATTATGCAGGTCTACGACGGGACGAAACCGATGGACGTCGTCAGCAAAGCGGACAATTCTCCGGTAACGGCAGCGGATATTGCCGCACACACCGTTATCATGGACGGTTTACGTACGCTGACACCGGATATTCCGGTCCTTTCTGAAGAAGATCCTCCCGGTTGGGAAGCCCGTCAGCACTGGCAGCGTTACTGGCTGGTAGACCCGCTGGATGGTACGAAAGAGTTTATTAAACGTAATGGCGAATTCACCGTTAACATTGCACTCATTGACCATGGCAAACCGATTTTAGGTGTGGTGTATGCGCCGGTAATGAACGTAATGTACAGCGCGGCAGAAGGCAAAGCGTGGAAAGAAGAGTGCGGCGTGCGCAAGCAGATTCAGGTCCGCGATGCGCGCCCGCCGCTGGTGGTGATCAGCCGTTCCCATGCGGATGCGGAGCTGAAAGAGTATCTGCAACAGCTTGGCGAACATCAGACCACGTCCATCGGCTCTTCGCTGAAATTCTGCCTGGTGGCGGAAGGACAGGCGCAGCTGTACCCGCGTTTCGGGCCAACGAATATTTGGGATACCGCCGCTGGTCATGCTGTGGCTGCGGCTGCCGGAGCGCACGTTCACGACTGGCAGGGTAAACCGCTGGATTACACTCCGCGCGAGTCGTTCCTGAATCCTGGGTTCAGAGTGTCTATTTATTAATTAATTTATGCAGCAGGTCCATCACTTGCTGCACCTCTTCCTGAGTAAGCGCCCCGTCTTTGGCCCATTGCACGCGACCGTCTTTATCCAGCACCACTACAGCGGAACTTTTTTCATCCAGCTGCCAGGCACCGCGTGCGACGCCATTGCTATCAACAATAAACTGCGACCAGGGATAAAGCTTTTTATTACTCTCCAGACTGCTGCGCACAAACATGCCGGAACCCGGAATTGCGTCGTCGGTGTTAACAATGGTGGTGGTCTGGTAACGATCGTGCGGTAACTTCGCTGATTTAATCGCTTCAATCAGCGTCGCGTTTTTCTCTTTTGCAGAGGTGCGACCAGCAATATGTTGCAGTACTCGCACTTTTCCCACTAACTGCGCGCTGTTCCAGGTTTTGTAGCTAAACTGATCTTTATCAAGCACCAACTCGCCACGATCGGTGATGCCAATCGGCGGCACTCGCTGACCGGTTTCGAACTGATGTGCGGAAGCCATCATCGGCAACAGCAGGCAGGTGAGTGCCAGAATCTTGCGTAGGGTCATGGTGTTTCCTTCTTATGATATGCAGGTGATCCGACCACTTGGGTCTGAGTTTTAATCATATGTGCTATTTATCGAATTTCCGCAAGTGTGATTCCAGTTTGCGGGTCAAGCGCACAAATCATATGAAAAATGAATGCTTATACTGAAGACCGCGCTTCGGTAAAAAGATAATTCTGAATAATTGTAACCTTTAGGTAAAAAAAGTTATACGCGGTGGAAACATTGCCCGGATAGTCTATAGTCACTAGGCATTAAAATTTGCGCCTCATAATAGTTGGGCCGATTGTGGCACCGCACAGGCGTAATACTCAGCAGGAGATAACAATGAAAATTTTCCAACGGTACAACCCACTTCAGGTGGCGAAGTACGTAAAGATCCTGTTCCGTGGACGGTTATACATCAAGGACGTTGGCGCTTTTGAATTTGATAAGGGTAAGATTCTTATCCCAAAAGTGAAGGATAAGCTGCATTTGTCAGTGATGTCCGAAGTTAACCGTCAGGTTATGCGTCTGCAAACAGAGATGGCTTAACCAAAGTGCTATGCAGTAATAAGACGGCTCCTGATTCAGGAGCGTTGATGTTTCTGGGGGTTACGCGACGCTTTCTTCTTTATCTTTAGCGTCAGGCAGTTTTGGCGAAAGGGCGGTGGCCTTGCTGTCGATCCGGGTCACCAGCAGCTGGTCGATGCGGTAGTTATCGATATCCACCACTTCAAATTTGTAGCCGGCGAATTTCACCGAATCGGTGCGTTTCGGGATCTTACGCAGCATAAACATCATAAAGCCTCCGATGGTTTCGTAGTTGCCCGACTGCGGGAACTCGTCAATATCCAGCACGCGCATGACGTCGTCAATTGGGGTGCCGCCGTCAATCAGCCATGAGTTCTCATCACGGGCGACAATCTGCTCTTCCAGCCCCTGACCGACCAGATCGCCCAGTCAGCGTGGTCATCACGTCGTTGAGGGTGATGATCCCCACCACCAGCGCGTACTCGTTCATGATCACCGCGAAGTCTTCACCTGCGGTTTTAAAACTTTCCAACGCCTCTGAAAGGGTTAACGTATCCGGCACAATCAGCGTGTTGCGAATTTGTACGCCGCTGTTCAGTACCAGGCTTTGGTTAGCCAGCACGCGGTTCAGCAGGTCTTTAGAATCGACATAACCGATGATGTGGTCAATATCTTCATTACAGACGAGGAACTTAGAGTGCGGATGTTCCGCCACCTTATTCTTCAGACTTTGCTCATCTTCGTGGAGATCAAACCAAATCACGTTTTCACGCGGTGTCATTGAAGACGGAACGGTACGGGATTCCAGCTCAAAGACGTTTTCAATCAGCTCGTGTTCCTGTTTACGTAACACGCCCGCCAGCGCACCGGCTTCCACTACCGCGTAGATGTCATCAGAAGTGATGTCATCTTACGTACATTGGCAGTTTGAAAATACGGAAAGATCATGTTCGCCAGGCCGTTGAAGAACCACACCAGCGGGGTGCAAACGTACAGGCAGAAGCGCATCGGGTTGATGATACGCAAAGCGACAGCTTCTGGCGCAATCATACCGATGCGTTTCGGGGTTAAATCCGCAAACAGGATAAACATGCCAGTCACTAACGAGAAAGAGAGAATAAAGCTCAGTTGCTCAGAGAGCTCTGCCGACATATAGCGGGAGAACAGGCTGTGAAAAGCTGGAGAAAATGCCGCATCACGACGATACCGCGAGAATCGCCACTGCGTTCAGACCGATTTGGACCACGGTAAAGAACATGCCGGGATTTTCCTGCATATTCAGAACGCGTTGGGCATTTATATTGCCTTCATCAGCCAGCAGTTTAAGTTTGATTTTGCGTGAGGCGGCAAGTGAGATCTCGGACATCGAGAAGAACGCACTTACAGCGATCAAGCAGAGTATGACTAAAATACTGTTTAACATATCTTATCCGACCTTTCAGGCCAGATCCTCGGAAGGGGAAGTTGATTAATTTGTGTGAAATACACATTGAAAGCCGATTCGAAGAAAGTGAACCGGCATTTTCAGTGGCTAGTATAGCGTAAGGTACTGTAAAGCCGCCAGAGGGTTAAAATTCAGGCTGCTGATAAATGCAAAACTGCCTGATGCGCTATGCCGATCAGGCTACGCAGTCCATGCAATATATTGAATTTGGACGATTTTGTAGGCTGGTAAGCGTTTACGCCGCATCCGGCATAGACAAATAGCACTTTATCGACAATCTACATTTGTACCCGTAACGCTATGCTTCCGGCGGCAGACAGACGCCAATTCCGCCAATTCCACAGTAACCATACGGATTTTTATGCAGATATTGCTGGTGGTCATCTTCGGCATAATAAAACGGTGTGGCGTTAGCGATTTCCGTGGTGATGCGACGATCGTCATCGGCGGCAAGCATCGCCGCCTGAAAACGTTCCAGACTGGCGCGAGCTGCGGCATCCTGTTCTGGGGTCAGCGGATAAATCGCTGAACGATACTGCGTGCCGTGGTCATTGCCCTGACGCATTCCCTGGGCGGGATCGTGATTCTCCCAAAATACCTGTAGCAACTGCTCATAGCTGATGACGGAAGGATCGTAAACAATGCGTACCGCTTCGGCATGACCCGTATCACCGGAGCACACTTCCCGATAAGTCGGATTTGGCGTATAGCCGCCGGTATAGCCTGCGGCGGTGCTGTAAACGCCGGGTAACTGCCAGAACAGACGCTCCACACCCCAGAAACAACCCATCGCAAAAATGGCAATCTCCATTCCGTCAGGTACATTGGTCATTGAGTGACCGTTGACCGCATGCAGCGTGGCTACGGGCATCGGGGTGTTACGTCCAGGCAGGGCATCGGCGGGGGAAACCAGATGCTTTTTATCAAATAAACTCATGGTGTCGCTCTCCCGAAAATCGGTCATTGGGGTTAAGGTTGTAACAAGAGGCGTATTTGCACACAATAACCACCGTGAATAGGTCTAAAGTAAAACATAAGAAATATTTGGGGTTTAGTCTGCTTTTTAATCCATATGCTGGATTTTTGTTAAGCCGTTTAACGCGTTCCAGGGGCAGGAAAAAAGGATATTCAGGAGAAAATGTGCGCTATATCCGACAGTTATGCTGTGTAAGCTTACTCTGCTTAAGCGGATCTGCCGTCGCCGCGAACGTCCGTCTACAGGTCGAGGGGTTATCGGGACAGCTGGAAAAGAACGTTCGTGCGCAGCTTTCTACGATTGAAAGTGATGAAGTGACGCCAGACGTCGCTTTCGCGCACGCGTCGATGATGCCATCCGCGAAGGTCTGAAAGCGCTGGGTTATTACCAGCCGACCATTGAATTTGATCTCCGTCCACCGCCAAAGAAAGGGCGGCAGGTATTGATCGCCAAAGTCACGCCAGGCGTGCCGGTGTTAATTGGCGGCACCGATGTGGTATTGCGCGGCGGCGCGCGGACCGATAAAGACTATTTGAAATTGCTCGATACTCGCCCGGCTATTGGCACGGTACTGAACCAGGGCGATTATGAAAATTTCAAAAAGTCCTTAACCAGCATTGCGTTGCGTAAAGGTTTATTTCGATAGCGAATTTACCAAAGCGCAGCTGGGCATTGCGCCTCGGCCTGCATAAAGCCTTCTGGGATATTGATTATAACAGTGGCGAACGTTACCGCTTTGGGCATGTGACCTTTGAAGGATCACAAATCCGCGATGAATACCTGCAAAATCTGGTGCCGTTTAAAGAGGGCGATGAGTACGAATCGAAAGATCTGGCGGAACTGAACCGTCGACTTTCTGCTACCGGCTGGTTTAACTCGGTCGTAGTGGCTCCACAATTTGATAAAGCGCGCGAAACGAAAGTATTACCATTGACGGGCGTGGTTTCGCCGCGAACTGAAAATACCATCGAAACCGGGGTCGGTTACTCTACGGACGTGGGACCGCGCGTGAAAGCGACGTGGAAAAAGCCGTGGATGAACTCTTATGGTCACAGTCTGACCACCAGTACCAGTATTTCCGCGCCGGAACAGACCCTCGACTTCAGCTATAAAATGCCGCTGCTGAAGAATCCACTGGAACAATATTATTTGGTGCAGGGCGGTTTTAAGCGCACTGACCTGAACGATACCGAGTCTGACTCCACTACGCTGGTGGCTTCTCGCTACTGGGATCTCTCCAGCGGCTGGCAGCGTGCCATTAACCTGCGCTGGAGTCTCGACCACTTTACTCAGGGTGAAATTACCAACACCACGATGCTGTTTTATCCAGGGGTGATGATTAGCCGCACGCGTTCTCGTGGTGGCTTGATGCCGACCTGGGGCGACTCGCAACGCTACTCTATCGACTACTCCAACACGGCCTGGGGCTCAGATGTCGATTTCTCCGTTTTCCAGGCACAAAACGTCTGGATCCGCACACTGTACGATCGCCATCGTTTTGTTACACGCGGCACGCTGGGCTGGATTGAAACCGGTGATTTCGACAAAGTACCGCCGGATCTGCGTTTCTTCGCCGGGGGCGATCGCAGTATTCGCGGCTACAAATACAAATCTATCGCCCCGAAATACGCCAACGGTGACCTGAAAGGGGCCTCGAAGTTGATAACCGGATCGCTGGAGTACCAGTACAACGTGACCGGAAAATGGTGGGGCGCGGTGTTTGTCGATAGTGGCGAAGCGGTAAGCGATATTCGCCGCAGCGACTTTAAGACGGTACCGGGGTCGGCGTGCGCTGGGAATCGCCGGTCGGGCCAATCAAACTCGATTTTGCCGTACCGGTCGCGGATAAAGACGAACACGGGTTACAGTTTTACATCGGTCTGGGGCCAGAATTATGAGTTTATGGAAAAAATCAGCCTCGGCGTGGTTATCGTTATCTTACTGTTGCTGGGATCGGTGGCGTTTCTGGTGGGCACCACCAGTGGCCTGCATCTGGTATTTAAAGCGGCGGATCGCTGGGTACCAGGACTGGATATTGGCAAGGTCACCGGCGGCTGGCGCGATCTCACCTTGTCTGACGTTCGTTATGAGCAGCCAGGCGTGGCGGTAAAAGCGGGCAATCTGCATCTGGCGGTCGGGCTTGAGTGCCTGTGGAACAGTAGCGTTTGTATTAATGACCTGGCGCTGAAAGACATTCAGTCAACATCGACAGTAAAAAAATGCCTCCTTCTGAACAGGTTGAAGAAGAGGAAGATAGCGGTCCGCTGGATCTCTCCACGCCGTATCCCATCACCCTGACACGGGTGGCGCTGGATAACGTCAACATCAAGATTGATGACACCACGGTATCGGTGATGGACTTCACCTCCGGCCTGAACTGGCAGGAGAAAACCCTGACCCTGAAACCGACGTCGCTGAAAGGCCTGCTGATTGCTCTGCCGAAAGTGGCGGAAGTGGCGCAGGAAGAGGTCGTCGAACCGAAGATTGAAAATCCGCAGCCGGATGAAAAGCCGCTCGGCGAAACGCTGAAAGATCTCTTTTCTCGCCCGGTATTGCCGGAAATGACCGACGTGCATTTGCCGCTTAACCTGAACATTGAAGAGTTTAAAGGCGAGCAGTTACGCGTGACGGGCGACACGGACATCACCGTGCGCACCATGCTGCTGAAAGTGAGCAGCATTGACGGCAATACTAAACTGGACGCCCTGGATATCGATTCCAACCAGGGGATCGTCAACGCCAGCGGCACGGCGCAGCTGTCAGACAACTGGCCGGTGGATATCACCCTCAACAGCACACTGAACGTGGAGCCGTTGAAAGGTGAAAAAGTGAAGCTAAAAGTGGGCGGCGCGCTGCGCGAACAGCTGGAGATTGGCGTTAATCTTTCCGGTCCGGTGGATATGGATTTACGCGCCCAGACGCGACTGGCGGAAGCCGGATTGCCGCTCAACGTGGAAGTGAACAGCAAACAGATTTACTGGCCGTTCACTGGTGAGAAGCAGTATCAGGCGGATGATCTGAAACTGAAACTTACCGGCAAAATGACCGATTACACGCTCTCTATGCGTACGGCAGTGAAGGGACTGGAGATCCCGCCAGCCACCATTACCCTTGATGCCAAAGGTAATGAACAGCAGGTCAATCTCGACAAACTCACCGTCGCGGCGCTGGAAGGGAAAACTGAACTCAAGGCGTTGCTCGACTGGCAGCAGGCCATTAGTTGGCGCGGTGAGCTAACGCTTAACGGCATTAACACCGCCAAAGAGATCCCAGAGTGGCCGTCGAAACTCAATGGCTTGATTAAAACCCGCGGTAGCCTGTACGGCGGCACCTGGCAGATGGAGGTGCCAGAACTGAAGCTGACCGGTAACGTCAAACAGAACAAAGTGAATGTTGACGGCACGCTGAAAGGCAACAGTTATATGCAGTGGATGATCCCAGGGCTGCATCTGGAACTGGGGCCAAACAGTGCCGAAGTGAAAGGCGAGCTGGGGGTAAAAGATCTCAATCTTGATGCCACCGATCACGCGCCGGGGCTGGATAACGCGCTGCCGGGGCTTGGCGGTACAGCGAAAGCTGGTGAAAGTACGCGGCACGGTGGAAGCGCCACAACTACTGGCAGATATCACCGCGCGCGGCCTGCGCTGGCAGGAACTTTCCGTGGCGCAGGTTCGCGTGGAAGGCGATATCAAATCCACCGATCAGATTGCGGGTAAACTCGACGTACGCGTTGAGCAAATTTCGCAGCCGGATGTCAATATCAACCTCGTCACCCTGAATGCCAAAGGCAGCGAAAAGCAGCACGAGCTACAGTTGCGGATTCAGGGCGAGCCTGTCTCCGGGCAGCTTAATCTGGCAGGAAGTTTGATCGCAAAGAAGAACGCTGGAAGGGAACTCTTAGCAATACCCGCTTCCAGACGCCGGTCGGCCCGTGGTCGCTGACCCGCGATATTGCGCTGGATTACCGCAATAAGGAGCAAAAAATCAGCATCGGGCCACACTGCTGGCTTAACCCGAATGCGGAACTGTGCGTGCCGCAAACTATCGATGCGGGGGCCGAAGGGCGTGCGGTGGTGAATCTCAACCGCTTCGACCTCGCCATGCTGAAACCGTTTATGCCAGAAACCACTCAGGCCAGCGGTATCTTCACGGGTAAAGCGGATGTTGCCTGGGACACCACGAAAGAGGGGCTGCCGCAGGGCAGTATCACCCTTTCGGGGCGTAACGTGCAGGTAACGCAAACCGTCAACGATGCGGCGCTGCCGGTGGCGTTTCAGACACTGAATCTGACGGCGGAATTGCGTAACAACCGTGCCGAATTGGGCTGGACCATCCGCCTGACCAATAACGGCCAGTTTGATGGACAGGTGCAGGTGACCGATCCGCAAGGCCGCCGTAATCTTGGTGGCAACGTCAATATCCGTAACTTCAACCTTGCGATGATAAACCCATCTTTACCCGTGGGGAAAAAGCAGCGGGGATGGTGAGTGCCAACTTGCGTCTGGGTGGTGATGTGCAAAGCCCGCAGTTGTTTGGTCAGCTTCAGGTTACGGGTGTGGATATCGACGGCAACTTTATGCCGTTTGATATGCAGCCGAGCCAGCTTGCGGTCAACTTTAACGGTATGCGCTCGACGCTTGCCGGTACAGTACGGACCAGCAGGGTGAAATCTACCTGAACGGTGATGCCGACTGGAGCCAAATTGAAAACTGGCGGGCACGAGTAACGGCGAAAGGCAGTAAAGTGCGGATCACCGTGCCGCCGATGGTACGAATGGATGTATCGCCAGATGTTGTATTCGAGGCTACACCAAACCTGTTTACCCTCGATGGTCGCGTGGATGTCCCGTGGGCGCGCATCGTGGTGCACGATCTGCCGGAAAGCGCAGTAGGCGTCTCCAGCGATGTGGTGATGCTTAACGATAACCTGCAACCGGAAGAGCCGAAAACGGCGTCGATTCCGATTAACAGTAACCTGATTGTCCACGTTGGCAACAATGTGCGCATTGACGCCTTTGGCCTGAAAGCGCGGCTGACGGGCGATCTTAACGTCGTACAGGACAAACAAGGCTGGGCCTGAACGGGCAGATCAACATCCCTGAAGGCGCTTCCATGCCTATGGTCAGGATCTGATTGTGCGTAAGGGTGAGTTACTGTTCTCTGGTCCGCCGGATCAACCGTATCTTAATATTGAGCTATTCGTAACCCGGATGCTACAGAAGACGACGTAATCGCCGGAGTTCGCGTCACTGGTCTGGCGGACGAACCGAAAGCGGAGATCTTCTCTGACCCGGCGATGTCGCAACAAGCTGCATTGTCTTATTTGCTACGTGGACAAGGGCTGGAGAGCGATCAGAGCGACAGTGCGGCAATGACCTCGATGCTGATTGGTCTGGGGGTTGCGCAAAGTGGCCAGATTGTGGGTAAAATCGGCGAGACGTTTGGCGTAAGCAATTTAGCGCTCGACACCCAGGGAGTAGGCGACTCCTCCAGGTAGTGGTCAGCGGCTATGTATTGCCAGGTCTGCAAGTGAAATATGGCGTGGGTATATTTGACTCTATAGCAACACTCACGTTACGTTATCGCCTGATGCCTAAGCTATATCTGGAAGCCGTGTCTGGTGTAGACCAGGCACTGGATTTGCTCTATCAGTCGAGTTTTAGCAATGCGAATATTTGTCTACGGCAGTTTACGCCACAAACAAGGCAACAGTCACTGGATGACCAATGCCCAGTTACTGGGCGATTTCAGTATCGATAACTACCAGTTGTATAGCCTGGGCCACTATCCAGGCGCAGTTCCGGGGAACGGAACAGTACACGGTGAAGTTTATCGTATTGACAACGCCACGCTGGCCGAACTTGATGCCTTGCGCACCAGGGGCGGTGAATACGCGCGCCAGTTGATTCAGACGCCGTACGGGAGTGCATGGATGTACGTTTATCAACGACCCGTCGATGGATTAAAGCTAATTGAAAGCGGCGACTGGTTAGACAGGGATAAGTAATAATAAAAGCACGCCACCTTCGGGTGGCGTTGTTTTATGCGATGTATCTCGCGATTTTTTTTTGTAACTTTTCCATCTTTTGCTTTTCTCTCCGAGCCGCTTTCCATATCTGCAATCGCATAAAAAACTCTGCTGGCGTTCACAAATGTGCAGGGGTAAAACGTTTCCTGTAGCACCGTGAGTTATACTTTGTATAACTTAAGGAGGTGCAGATGCGTATTACCATAAAAAGATGGGGGAACAGTGCAGGTATGGTCATTCCCAATATCGTAATGAAAGAACTTAACTTACAGCCGGGGCAGAGCGTGGAAGCGCAGGTGAGCAACAACCAACTGATTCTGACACCCATCTCCAGGCGCTACTCGCTTGATGAACTGCTGGCACAGTGTGACATGAACGCCGCGGAACTTAGCGAGCAGGATGTCTGGGGTAAATCCACCTGCGGGTGACGAAATATGGTAAAGAAAAGTGAATTTGAACGGGGAGACATTGTGCTGGTTGGCTTTGATCCAGCAAGCGGCCATGAACAGCAAGGTGCTGGTCGACCTGCGCTTGTGCTCTCCGTTCAAGCCTTTAATCAACTGGGAATGACGCTGGTGGCCCCCATTACGCAGGGCGGAAATTTTGCCCGTTATGCCGGATTTAGCGTTCCTTTACATTGCGAAGAAGGCGATGTGCACGGCGTGGTGCTGGTGAATCAGGTGCGGATGATGGATCTACGCGCCCGGCTGGCAAAGCGTATTGGTCTGGCTGCGGATGAGGTGGTGGAAGAGGCGTTATTACGCTTGCAGGCGGTGGTGGAATAAGGTGTGTTTATTTATCGCGGGCATAAAAAACCCTTACTAACCGAAGCCCGGTGTTCAGGGTTATTGCGCTATAAGAACTTATTTATTCTTTGCGCGCTCGAAGGAGGCAACGATTTCAGCTTTAGCGGCTTCTGCGTTTTCCCAACCTTCAACTTTCACCCACTTGCCTTTTTCGAGGTCTTTGTAGTGCTCGAAGAAGTGAGCGATCTGCGCTTTCAGCAGCTCTGGCAGATCGTTAACGTCTTTAATGTGATCGTATTCTTTGCTCAGCTTGGTGTGCGGAACAGCAATCAGTTTCGCATCTTCACCGGCTTCGTCGGTCATTTTCAGAACGCCAACCGGACGGCAACGGATCACAGAACCGCTGCAGCGGGTACGGAGTCGGGACCAGTACGTCAACCGGGTCACCGTCCAGAGACAGAGTGTGGTTGATATAGCCGTAGTTGCACGGATAGAACATCGCGGTGGACATGAAGCGGTCAACGAACAGTGCGCCGCTCTCTTTGTCGATTTCGTATTTGATCGGATCTGCGTTAGCCGGGATCTCAATAACAACGTAGATGTCTTCCGGCAGATCTTTACCCGCAGGGACGTTGAGTAAGCTCATGTCTGTTTCCTTTAAAAATATGTGGCAAACAAGTGCCGAGTATTATAGCCAACTCGCGCCGAATGTCTTCGCTTGTTTTCGTCTTCATTTTCCTTTTTCGCCAGTTTTAAGACGGTATACAGAGCAGGAAAATCCATAACCGTAGCCGCATTTTTCATAGTGAGATGAAAGCGATTACAAACTTGTGATTAACGTTTTATTTACTTTTATGAAGTGTGATGTAACGCAATCCGTTACATAACGAATTGTCTATAGTTTTTCCGCGAACATCTTTTCACCAATAATAATTACCCCGACGAGGACAACCCTATGTGGAAACGCTTACTTGTAGTCTCTGCAGTCTCGGCAGCCATGTCGTCTATGGCGTTGGCCGCTCCATTAACCGTAGGATTTTCGCAGGTCGGATCGGAATCCGGCTGGCGCGCTGCAGAAACCAATGTGGCGAAAAGTGAGGCCGAAAAACGCGGAATTACGCTGAAAATTGCCGATGGTCAGCAAAAGCAGGAAAACCAGATTAAAGCGGTACGTTCCTTCGTCGCGCAAGGGGTGGATGCGATCTTTATCGCTCCGGTGGTCGCGACAGGTTGGGAACCGGTATTAAAAGAGGCGAAAGATGCCGAAATCCCGGTCTTCTTGCTCGACCGTTCCATCGATGTGAAAGACAAATCTCTCTATATGACCACCGTTACTGCCGACAACATCCTCGAAGGTAAGTTGATCGGTGACTGGCTGGTAAAAGAAGTGAATGGCAAACCATGCAACGTGGTGGAGCTGCAGGGCACCGTTGGGGCCAGCGTCGCCATTGACCGCAAGAAAGGCTTTGCCGAAGCCATTAAGAATGCGCCAAATATCAAAATTATCCGCTCGCAGTCAGGTGACTTTACCCGCAGTAAAGGCAAAGAAGTCATGGAAAGCTTTATCAAAGCGGAAAACAACGGCAAAAACATCTGCATGGTTTACGCCCATAACGATGACATGGTGATTGGCGCAATTCAGGCAATTAAAGAAGCGGGCCTGAAACCGGGCAAAGATATCCTCACGGGTTCCATTGACGGTGTACCGGACATCTACAAAGCGATGATTGATGGCGAAGCGAACGCCAGTGTTGAACTGACGCCGAATATGGCGGGACCCGCTTTTGACGCGCTGGAGAAATACAAAAAAGACGGCACCATGCCTGAAAAGCTGACGTTAACCAAATCCACCCTTTACCTGCCTGATACCGCAAAAGAAGAGTTAGAGAAGAAGAAAAATATGGGGTATTGAGGGTTGCTATGCCTGATGCCGATTCGTAGGCCGGATAAGGCGCTCGCGCCGCATCCGGCGGTGGTGCGCTGAAGCCTGATGCGACGCTTACCGCGTCTTATCATGCCTACGAGTTCGGTGCTCTGTGTAGGCCGGATAAGGCGTTCACGCCGCATCCGGCAGTGGTGCAACACCGGACTTAACACCGTGCACAATCTGTCCCCTCGCCTTCGGGGAGAGGGTTAGGGTGAGGGGGACAAACGGCGCAGCTCTTAACATCAGGCACGATCTATTCCCAGACTTTTAGAGCGTGGCTAAGGGGGAAACCATGACGACCGACCAACACCAGGAAATCCTCCGCACCGAAGGATTAAGTAAATTTTTCCCCGGCGTCAAAGCGTTAGACAACGTTGATTTCAGCCTGCGCCGTGGCGAAATCATGGCGCTGCTCGGTGAAAACGGGGCGGGAAAATCGACGCTAATCAAAGCATTAACCGGTGTATACCACGCCGATCGCGGCACCATCTGGCTGGAAGCCAGGCTATCTCACCGAAAAATACCGCCCATGCACAACAACTCGGCATCGGAACCGTTTATCAGGAAGTCAACCTGCTACCCAATATGTCGGTCGCTGATAATCTATTCATAGGTCGCGAACCCAAACGTTTCGGCTTTCTACGCCGCAAAGAGATGGAAAAGCGTGCCACCGAACTGATGACATCTTACGGTTTCTCCCTCGACGTGCGTGAACCGCTTAACCGCTTTTCAGTCGCGATGCAGCAAATCGTCGCCATTTGCCGGGCTATCGATCTCTCTGCCAAAGTGCTGATCCTCGATGAACCACCGCCAGTCTCGACACTCAGGAAGTAGAATTACTGTTTGGCTGATGCGTCAGTTGCGCGATCGCGGCGTCAGCCTGATCTTTGTCACTCACTTTCTCGATCAGGTCTATCAGGTCAGCGATCGGATCACGTCTTACGCAACGGCAGTTTCGTAGGCTGTCGGGAAAACGCGCGAGCTACCGCAGATCGACTGGTAAAAATGATGCTGGGGCGCGAGCTGGATACCCACGCGCTACAGCGTGCCGGGCGAACATTGTTGAGCGACAAACCCGTTGCCGCGTTCAAAAATTACGGCAAAAAAGGAACGATCGCACCGTTTGATCTCGAAGTGCGCCCCGGCGAGATCGTCGGCCTGGCAGGCTTGCTGGATCAGGACGTACCGAAACCGCCGAAGTGATCTTCGGTATCAAACCTGCTGACAGCGGCACGGCGTTGATCAAAGGCAAACCGCAAACCCTGCGATCGCCACATCAGGCTTCGGTACTGGGCATCGGCTTCTGCCCGGAAGACAGGAAAACCGATGGCATCATCGCTGCGCCTCGGTGCGGGAAAATATCATCCTCGCTCTCCAGGCCCAGCGCGGCTGGCTACGACCCATTTCCCGTAAAGAACAGCAAGAAATTGCCGAACGCTTTATCCGCCAGCTTGGCATTCGCACACCTTCAACTGAACAACCGATTGAATTTCTCTCCCGGCGGCAATCAGCAAAAGTATTGCTTTCACGTTGGCTACTGACTCGTCCGCAATTTCTGATCCTCGATGAGCCAACCCGTGGCATTGATGTTGGTGCCCACGCCGAGATCATCCGCCTGATTGAAACGCTATGCGCCGATGGTCTGGCGCTGCTGGTGATCTCCTCCGAACTGGAAGAACTGGTGGCTATGCCGACCGGGTGATCATCATGCGCGATCGCAAACAGGTGGCGGAGATCCCGCTGGCAGAGCTTTCCGTTCCGGCGATCATGAACGCCATTGCGGCGTAAGGAGAACAGTGTGATGCCTCAATCTCTCCCGGACACTACGCCGCCGAAAAGGCGCTTTCGCTGGCCAACGGGAATGTCGCAGCTGGTAGCACTATTGCTGGTGCTGCTGGTCGACAGCCTGGTAGCCCCGCATTTCTGGCAGGTAGTGCTTCAGGATGGGCGTTTGTTCGGTAGCCCCATAGACATTCTTAACCGTGCAGCACCCGTTGCGTTACTGGCGATTGGTATGACGCTGGTGATCGCCACCGGTGGGATTGATCTCTCCGTAGGGGCGGTGATGGCTATCGCCGGAGCCACAACGCTGCGATGACGGTCGCGGGATTCAGCCTGCCGATTGTTTTGTTAAGCGCCCTGGCACCGGCATCCTGGCGGGATTGTGGAACGGCATACTGGTAGCGATCCTCAAAATTCAGCCGTTTGTCGCCACCCTGATCC
>ENA-OQER01000838-OQER01000838.1-human-gut-metagenome-genome-assembly--contig:-NODE-838-length-16123-cov-2.831333_pt1 | contig 16123 bp, 23 predicted proteins | sample MGYA00242797_ERZ504639 | MGnify/ENA primary metagenome ERZ504639 (study PRJEB26092, sample SAMD00036306) | human gut metagenome | host: Homo sapiens | study: EMG produced TPA metagenomics assembly of...
CTGCAACTGCACTTTCAACACTTTCTTCTACTATATAATCAATTACAACTTTTTCTGTTGCAAGTATCACCTTGCCAGATTCTATCCGGCTTATATCAAGCAGCTTTTTTATAAATACTTTAATCTTAAATGCACTTCTTAGTATCATTCAGAGATTATCGTTATTCCGCCTGTGATATTATTATACGGCTGCTGCAGACAGCTGCATCTTCTTATACTGGCATATATTGTACTCATGCTCTTTGTTTAGCTGTTCCTTTTAATATTCCATTTTCCCTTACATAGCCTTTAAGACTTCCAAGACAATCCTTTCTTCCTATTCTGTAGCAGTGCACAAGCCCATATATAAGCAACAGCAACAGAATAAGCCCTATAACTATATTTATTACATTCTCATAATTAATGTGTATAAGATACATATATCCGTTTCTTGTATAGCCAGCTTCAATCATAGCCTCTAGTCCTGCCTCATAGGTTTTCCTGCTTATATTCATATGCATCATTCTGTCAATCAGATCCATGGCTGAGGCTTTATCATACAAATAAAGGGCTCCTACAAGAGCCCTTTGCCTGATACTATAATATATGGTTAAAAATGCAATGATGAGTGCATTAGTAACAACCATTGAAATAACAAATAATGTCTGGTTTTTCTATAATTTCTTATAGTTTTATCTATATTCCTGTACTGGCTGCCAGACTGTATGCTTTTATTATTATCCATCTATTATCTCCCCATTAATATTGTTATGCTATCCAACGATAACCTACATTCCTGATAGTTTCTATATATGGAACTCTTTCTTCCCCGAACGTTCCAAGCTTTGCTTTAAGGCGGCTCATATTGACAGTAAGTGTATTGTATTCCACATAGTTTCCATGTATATCCCACAATCTTTCAAAAAACTCATCTCTTCTTACAACTCTCCCCTTATTCTCCACAAGTATCTTTAACATATCCCACTCATTGTTGGATAACTTAAGCTCATTACCTGCCCTGTACAGCTTGTACTTATCAAAATATATTGCTAATTCACCCTTCTTATACACATCCCCGTCATTCATGCTGCTTCGTCTTAGGTTAGCGCTTATCTTGATAGAAGCACCGCATTATGGAATGGCTTCGTTACGTAATCATCACCGCCCATATTTATATGCCTATTTATCCAGTACTATATACATTACAAGCAGGCTTACCACCTGTTTATGATGCTCTTTTATATTACTTCTTATAATATCATTAACAGCTTGCAATTAACTTACAATTTATTATTTTCCTGTTAAAATATTCTTGTTAAATACATATGCAAGGAGCAAAATGTATTCTGCCCCTTGCATCCTATTATAATATATATTATGTAATATTCCTACTTTTTTTACTTTTTAAATAAATAGCATAAATAAATACTTTTCGCGAAATATGTTTTTATGAAATATGTTTCGTGAAATAAACACGTCATTACATTGTGATTGCTATGACCACTACCATAATTGGTATCATAAGTGCTGTTGATAACGGATTGAGAGCTGCCGCTATATCAGTCGAAACTCCCAGCTTTTCTGAATATATTATGGATACTGCTGCACTTGACGAGAACACTGCCGCTGCCAATATCTGTCTCATAACAAGCGGTGCAGATAATACACAGAATATCAATATTGCTGATATTATTCCAATTCCATATCTTAATAACAACAGATGAAGCACCTCGCCGGCGTTCCCTGCTCATATTAAGTTCAAACGATATTCCAATCATCATCATAGCAAGAAATCCATTACCATGTCCACAAAAATCAGCCGCCTGTATAATTATATCCGGTAATCTGTAATTAAGAAAGGATAATACTGTCATAATGAAATACACATCAAAGGGAACAGACGTAAAAAGACTTTTAACTATTTCAAGCACGCCTATGTCTGATTTATTCAATTTTATTTCAGATGTATTCTGTTCCTTATTTTTCTGGTTTATTCTCATTTTCGCAATAGCATATGTCGTGCCTAACGTATAAAATGAATCTCCCACATCAAACATACATAGATATGGAACACCTGCCTGATAGAAATTAGAAAGGAAGGGAATGGCTATGCAGGCCATATTAAAGCCTGAAGCATTTACCGCATATATAGCCTGCATATCTCTTTCCTTATGAGCTGCTGCGAGCTGTCCGGTATTACCATAACTGTATTCACGCCAAAGCCTATAAGTATAGACACAACATAATATATGTTAACCTGGGCTCCACTAAAACCGCTAATAAGAGATGCCGGTAATGTGACATAAAATATAAGGTTTGACAATACCCTCTTATCTTCCTTATGGAAAAGTCCCATCTTTTTTAATACATATGCAAGAAGCATAGTAAGAAGATATATCGCTGCTGTTGCTATTATTTTAATCATTCACTTCACCTCTTATATGTATGCTATTATGTTAACATCTGTATTATTTTATATTATTACAATCCCATTACGCCTGTTTCCGGAATCATATTACATTCATATGCTCCTGTTATTACAGCCACCTTAGTATTAGTTTCAAGCCACTCTCTTGCAAGGTCTACGGTCACCTTAAGATACTCAGGCTCTACTGTCTTAGCTGTATCACTATCGGCATGTCCAGACAGCCACGCAAGTCTTGTAATTCTTCTTATAAGAACAAACATAGGTATCAGTCTTTTATCTTCATCAGAAAGCCTTCTTACCTTCTCATAGCCTCTTATCCATGCCTCCTCAAGTTCGCAAAGATTCTTGGAATATGTGACAAGCGCACAGCCCATATCATACATATAAAATCCATATCCGCAATCATCAAAATCAATTATCTGGTCATTGCCTTCATAACTGATTACGTTGTAAAAATGCAGGTCTGCATGAATAAGTCCATACCTGTCATTACTTCTCCCATAATGATTAAGCTCTTTTTTGATATTTTCGGTACATTTTTCAAGAATACGGTAATCATGACCTGTGATTCCTTCATAATCCCGCCAGCTCCCCCATATTCCATCGCCATTATCACCAAAAAGGTTATTAATATCCCAGCAGAATCTTTTTATTTTAACTGATTTATCCCTGTTTATTGACTGTATATGAAGTCTTGCTGTAATCTCTCCAAGCTTTTCAAGACCGTCCAGCAAAGCCTCACCCTTAAGCTCTCCAAGTGGACTTCCATATAAAAAGGAGATAACAGAGCAGTATACAGTTTCCCCGCCTGATGTCCGCATTTTTTGAAGAAATCCGCCATCACGTCCACGATACACAACTGGAAGTCTGACCTGTGTATCCTTATGTATTTCATCCATCCATCTTATTTCGCCCTCAAGCTCTTCTATATCGTGATATCCCGGTCTATGTATACGGAACACAACAGGGCTGCTTTTGCTAAACTCAACCTTGTATATAATATTTTCCGAGTACTTTAAAAGACTTACCTTGTAATCCTCTTCAACATCATATAATAATGGCAGATTATTTTTAACATCCTCTAATAATGATTGTGGTGTATCCTTCATAGCTGTTTCCTCGTATTATTCCATACTGCTTACTTTACATATTAGTTTTGTTATGTTTATTTCTATATATTTATTTCTATGTTTATTTCTATATTTATTTTTTCATATTTACAGCCTGTGCAAGTCCCTTGTCTATCTTTTCAAACAACTCATCCATAAATGCATCGTCACATAAAAGTCCCAACTTCATCTGGAGTGTATTAGGATGAAGTCTTGAATTATGCGACCATACACCATTATCAAATAATGGCTTACATATAGTCTTACTCGCATCCTCACATGCAAAGTTAATTCCCATAATAACACCTCTCTGGGTATATCCGGTAAGGAAGCCATCATATTTATCCATAAGTGCATTAACACGCTCTGTAAGAAGCTTTGTATTCTTATTAATATTATCAACTGTTTCCTTACGAGTAGTTATCTCAAGCACCTTCATCGCTACAACACAACCAAGCTCTGAATTACCACAGGTTGAACCATGCATCCTTCCTATATCAAACATCCAGCTGGCTGCCTTTCTGTTCATAACAGTCGCTGATATAGGATATATGCCTCCTCCAAAGCCTTTAGCCGTTGTGATCATATCCGGAACAAAGCCCTCGTGCTCAAAGCACCACATTTTTCCAGTTCTCATAAGGCCTGTCTGTGTTTCATCTGCTATGTAAAGTGTTCCATACTTCTCACACAGCTTCTTGACTCCTGCAAGATATCCCTTATCAGGAATCGGAAAACCATATGTGGCAAGAAGGGATTCTATAATAACACACGCAACATCCTCTTTTTTAAGCTCTGCCTCCATAGCATCCAGGTCATTAAGTGGAACCTGTACGAATTCTCCCGGAGCTCCCTGACATAAGAATGGATCCTTGAATCTTGCATCACCTGTTGATACAGACAAGCCTGTATGTCCGTGGTAACATCCTTGAATAGATACAACACGCTTCCGTTGTGTGGCATATCTGGCACTCTTTATAGCAAGATCAACTGCCTCTCCACCACAGGTTGAAAAGCACGCATAATCAAGTCCATCAGGACAAAGCTCTGTAAGCTGTTTTGCAAGCATAGCCTTTGTTATACCTGTAAAATGATGATTACCTATATCAAGTTCTGTCATGGCATCTGTAAGTGCGCTTATAATCTCTGGGTTTCTGTGTCCCAGATTATAAGTTCCTCCATTAATATGTATATCAAGAAACTTTCTTCCATCAAGATCCCAGAAGCAATAGCCTTCTCTTTTTCCCATTACAATAGCCATATCACGGTCTATCCATTCCTGTGTTTTTCCTACATTCCAGTGAGCAAGGCTCTCCTTTAGTACTTCTTCCTTTGTTATATCTGGATTATTAATAAAACTCATAGCTATATCCTCCTGCGTTTTATACAATATTCAGTTCACTATTAACCTTTCCAAACTTGTTCGGTGTAAGTGAAGTATTTTTTTTAAAATCCTTAATAAAGTGTGCCTGATCGTAGTATCCAAGTCTTTCATATATCTCATATGTGAGATTATTCTGAAGATAATATATCGCTTTCTGGATTCTTATGATTCCAGCGTACTTCTTCATGGATACTCCAAGTGATTCCTTAAATACACGGTCAAGGTAGCGCTGGTTATATCCTGTCTGTACAGCTATATCTGATATTGTCACGCACCCTTTTTTATTGTGTATGATACCTGCTATCTGGACGATTATATTTTTTCTTTCTTTAAAGTAATCAGCATATATGAAATGAGAAGTAAATATATCTGCCATGTCTTCAAATGACATATCCTTCCTGAATTGCACTGCTATGTTACTTAATGCTTCCATATCTGACACATTTCTTCTTGTACACACAAGCTCACCAGCATAGCTTTTCATAAAATCAGGCACAACTCCCGGTTCGAATTTGACTCCAAATATTTTTTTTGCTGCCACTTATGAAGGCAAGGCTTACCTCCGTATGTGTTCCGCATACATATGGCACAAAACGTCCCTTCTCATATACGAACTGCAGATCAAGGCAGGCATCAGGTATGGCATATATTTCCCGGTCCGGATTATCTATCATATATATCTTATTAATATATCCATCCTCCAATATAAGCTCATGATATCTTACAGCCTTAGATATAAGATATGTTTTAACCTGCATATACACCACCACCTTCCGCAATTCGTACACATCCCGGACATTATTTATTTCATAGATATAACCTTATTATCATCAACAGTTCTGCCACAGGCATCTATCTTAAAATCAGGATACTTTATCTTAATATAGTCCTTTACAAGCTTAACTGCACCTTCAAAGCCAACTCTCTCTGTATTGATAGTAAGATCGTAGTTAACAGGATTCGTCCAGTAATTACCACCTGTATAATGTTCATAATACTCTGCACGGTATTTATCTGTCTGCGTGATTGATCTTGCTGCTGTAGCCTCATTAACGCCCATCCTGTCCATGATTTCTTTAAGTGTAAAACTTCTTGGAGCTTCTATATACAAACTTATTACATTTGGTCTGTCCTTTAATATCCAGTCAGCACATTTACCTACGATAACGCAGCTTTCTGTATCTGCAAGCTGTTCTATAATCTGTTTCTGATATTCAAACAGCTTCTCATCTGATACGAACTTCTATCTTCAACCTTAGGAGAACGCTGCATAGGAAGTCCCTTAAGAAATGCCGAAAAAACATTATGGTTTCTCAGCTTTTCATTAACCTCTGCAAACACTTCCTCATCAAGACCACTCATCTGTGATGCCAGCATCAGAATTCTATTTTCATAACAATGTATTCCAAGATCATCTGCTATCTGTTTTGCTATTCTTTTTCCACAACTGCCAAAACCTCTGGCAACTGTAATAACCAAATTATCCATATTAGTCCTCATTTCTGCGCACCTTTTTACGCATAACGGATTAGTACCAGGTGTGCACAGCTGCTAATCCATCATATGAATTTTTTTTACTAAGCACCTTTCTTAACTCCGCTTTCCATATATCTTGTTAAGAATTCCTTTGTTCTTTCATTCTTAGGGTTCGTGAATAAGATGTCTGGACTTCATCCTCAACAACATATCCGTTATCCATAAATATTGTTCTTGTTGATACATTTTTAGCGAATTCCATCTCATGGGTAACTATAATCATTGTAAGTCCATCATCTGCAAGTTCTTTCATAACATTAAGAACCTCGCCTACCATCTCAGGATCAAGTGCTGATGTTGGTTCATCAAACAGAAGCACCTCCGGATTCATACATAATCCTCTTGCGATAGCAACTCTCTGCTTCTGTCCACCTGATAACTGTGCCGGATGAGCATTGATATAAGCTGCCATTCCAACCTCTCTTAAGTGCTTTATAGCTCTTAGCTTTGCCTCTTCCTTACTAAGATGTAATATTTTCTGTACTCCGAACATGCAGTTTTTTAATACTGTCATATTGTTAAACAGATTAAATGACTGGAATACCATTCCAACCTGTGATCTGTATTTGGTAAGTGATGACTGTGTGTTTTTAACCTCATCACCATGAAAAAGTATCTTACCGCTTGTAGGTGTTTCAAGATGATTAATACATCTTAAAAGTGTTGACTTACCAGAACCGGAAGAACCGATAATACATACAACCTCACCCTTTGATATTTCAAAATCTATTTTCTTTAAAAACCTCATGATCACCGAATGACTTTACAAGGTTTTCTACCTTTATAATTGAATCTGCCATAACCTGCCTCCTGTTCTTAAGTTATACGTTTATATCTCATAACCATCTGCTCACACATAATCATTCATTTTCCAGATACTCTGTAGCCAGCTCATAATCACTTCTTCCCTGAAGCTTCTTTTCAATCACTGAGAATACTCTGTTGAATACGAAACAGAGAATAAAGTAAATAATTGAAATAACTATATATGATTCAAAGTACTTATAATAAGCACCACCTGCTGTCTTTGCCATAAGGAAAAGCTCTGATACACCTATAACATTAAGTACTGATGTCATCTTTAAGTTGTTAACAAATGTGTTACACATTTCAGGTATTACATTTTTTTAAAGCCTGTGGAACTATTATGTATAACATAGCTTTAAAATGTGACATACCCATGGCAAGAGCGCCTTCCTCCTGGCCTGCATCTACTGACTTGATACCTGCTCTTACTGTTTCACCCATATAAGCTCCTGTATTAAGTGTTGTTACAAGAATACCTGCTATGATTGATGTAATCATAATGTCATTCTGTCTTAATCCATAGTAGATAACCATGCCCTGGACAATCATTGGTGTATCCCTGAATATTTCAACATATACAACTACTATTGCCTTTAATATATGAAGCAGGATTTTCTTTACTATGTTATCCTCTTTATGAATCTTTACTGTATTGATTATGCCTACGGCAAAACCAAGTACAAAGCCTAACAAAGTTCCTATAAGTGCTACATAAAGTGTTACCCACGTAGCTTTAAGAAATAATGTTGAATATTTATTAAAAATGAACCAGGCCCATTCAAACAAAGAGCCCTCGGCTCCTGGCGTATTCGCTGCCAGTGCAATCATTGTATTCATATACATATAGCAAAACCTCCTTTATAGTGCACATATATGCTGACATGCACTTTTAAGATTAGTATTTATCCCAAAACCATTTTATTTATTATTACCCAGTACTTATTATTCAGTTAAAATAAAAAACCGCAGCTTCCCCCTTAAAGACCCAACATCTTTGTCAGAGAAAACCACGGCTTATATGTTATAATTGCAAGCTATAATGCAATTATTTTATTTATTCTAGTTAGATGCTGGCTGTAACTTTACCATTTCATCCATAAGCTTATCGAATTCAACCTTATCATTCCAGCCAAGCTTATCAAGTGCACCCTGAACTGTATCTCTCATAGGGTCTCCTTCACGGAATACTATACAGCAGTCATTAGAAGCACCCTCTGGTTCTGTGAAGTCAAGGTTAAGCATCTTTAAGTTATTCATAGTAGCAAGTGCTGAAACAGATGTTGTGTAATCAAGAATAACCATATCAGCTGTCTTGTTCTGTACTGCAAGGAAACACTCTGAAGATGTTTCATAATCTGTTGCTATAACGCCTCCTGGAACCTCATCCTTATATGGAACATAGTTAGTAGCAATCTGTGTTGTAACCTTAGCTCCCTTTCCCGCAAAGTCTGATAACTTAGTAAAGTTTGCAAACTGGCTGTCTGATCTTACAACACCAACAATCTGTCTCTTATAATATGGTGAAGAGAAATCATATGTTTCATCTCTTTCAGCGCTGTAACATACACCTGTCATAACAGCATCATATGAACCATCCTGAAGTCCCATAAGAATTGAACTCCATTCAATCTTGTATACTTCAAGCTCGTATCCAAGTTCATCTGCAATTCTCTGGGCAAGTTCTACTTCGTATCCATAGGCATATCCATCCGCATTCTTAATCTTAACTGCTTTCTTGCCGTTCCAACATCAGGTGATTCCTGTGTCCAGTTGTATGGTGCATACGCACACTCAAATGCTACCTTTAATACCTTTTTGTCTGAATCTGCACTCTTGCTGCTGCCACAACCTGTAAGTCCAAGTGTGAGTGACATGGTAAGTGTCATAACAAGTAACAACGATAAAAACTTCTTCTTCATAATACTCTCTCCTTTCAGCTTATCCCTTTAGTTCCTGTTTCTTTTTCTGTATCTATTTTTCATATAAGTTTTGCTGTCTTATGTCTATTTATTATTTTACGCAACCCCTATATCCGTTTTCTTCGACTTTTATAGAAAGAACTCTTGTAAAAAATACATACAGAAAAGGCGCCAGATTCCTTGAATCTGACGCCTTTGTCAACTTGTTGTTCTGTTGATGTAAATTAAAATAGCAGATAATCTGTTATATGAATTGTAAAATTTTCACCTTTTATATCCAGTTGTTTAAAATTCTACTTTTTCCCCATAGAATATACAATCAAGGAATTTTTTCATATCATCCTCTGATACCTTTATCGGATTAACTACTGTTGAGCCCTGCATAGAGAATTCAAGCAGCTTATCAAAGTCCTTCTTAAATTCTTCTTCACTAACTCCGGCATCTATCATCCTTGCTGGTATTCCTACAGCCTTAGATGTTTCTTTAACCTTTTCAATAATATCACAACCGATTATTTTTGAAAGCTTCTCATACTTCTTAGCCACCTCTGGATCCTTTTTGTTATAATCCATAGAATAAGGCAGTATAACTGCATTAGCAAGACCATGGGCTACGTTATACATACCTCCAAAGGCATGTGATACACCATGTACCATGCCTAGTCCGCTATTAGCAAATGCCATGCCAGCCATGCATTGGAAATTATGCACCTTCTCCCTTGCCTCTAATGTTCCTTCATTAACTGATACAGGCAGCCATTCTATGATACCCTCTATAGCCTCTTTAGCCATGGCATCTGTGAAGTCATTGCCATTCTTGTTAATATATGCTTCAAGAGCGTGTGTAAGTGCATCCATTCCTGTTTCTGCCGCTATATGTGCAGGAAGCGTTGCTGGCAGTGATGGATCAAGAATAGCTACATCTGGAAAGATATTAACGGATTTGATAGCCCTTTTAAACTTCTCATCCTCAAATGTTATTACGCTGACCTTTGTAACCTCAGATGCTGTTCCTGATGTAGATGGAACTGCAACGAATTTCGTCTTGAATTCAAGTTCATCAAGATTAGTACTAAAGACGTTATCAAAATTCACCTCTGGATGTTCATAGAATATAAGCATAACCTTTGCAGCATCTATAGATGAACCACCACCTACGGCTAACAGACAGTCCGGCTGTTCTTTTCTTACGAACTCAAGTCCATCAAGAACCATATGTGTTGTTGGATTCTTTCCAATTCCACTATATATTGCTACATCTGCTCCCGCCTGATTCAGTATATTAGTCACCTTATCCAGAACGCCTGTCTTTTTTCATAGACTGTCCACCAGTTATTATAACTGCTTTTTTTGCACTTTAATGTTTTAAGATATTCAAGTGCATTTTCTCCTGTTACAAGAGCATCCTTTGTAAATGTTATTGTTTTCATCTCTGTGTTATACCTCCCACTTTTTATTTTCCATAAAATAATGATGCTTTATTAAGCATAACATAAGTTTTATATGAAATTATATTATAGCAAAAGCGCCACCTACCATATGGTAAATGACGCCTTTGTCCTTATATGTGTGTACTATAGCACTGTATATTAAAAAGTGCAAGCATTTTATGTGCTTATTTCTACAACTCACGGACAGTAATGGTAATCTTTCCATACAATAATTACAATAGCTCCATTAGATAAATAGACTGTACGCTGAACAAAATTATTATGAGAACTTATATCCCACACCCCACACAGTTTTAACATACTGAGGATTCTTTATATCCGGTTCTATCTTTGACCTTAGATTTCTTATATGTACCATAACTACATTGTTAATATCGTATGCTTCTTCCTCGCTCCATAGTGTATTATATATATGCTCTGTAGAAAAAACATTACCTTTATTCTTCCATAGCAGCTCTAATATAGCGAATTCTTTCGGAGTAAGCCAAATCTCTTTTGAGTTAGCAAATACCTGTGTGTTTCAAGATTCATGGATAAATCCATATATTCAAGAATACTGCTTGGCTTTCTTTCATTAAAATCATTGAATCTTCTAAGCTGTGCCTTAACTCTTGCAACAAGTTCAACCGGGTTAAAAGGCTTTGCAAGATAATCATCTGCCCCGGCACTCAAACCTATAACCTTATCCATATCCTGATCCTTTGCCGACAGCATTATAATAGGGATGTTGCTCTTTTTTCTTATCTCAAGCATAACGCTATGCCATCCATATCCGACATCATAACATCCAGTATTGCAAGGTCTATCTGCATATCATCAAGACACTTTAATGCCTCCTGTCCGTCTGCCGCCTTATACACCTTAAAACCTTCATTCTTTAGATATATTCCAACCAGTTCTCTTATATCTTCCTCATCATCAACCACAAGAATAGCTGCCATATTAGTTTGCCACCTCCATGTACTTATTGCTCTAACTTCATCTTATTTCTTGGTCCTGGTTCTGATTGCACTTCTTCAGCTTTATGCTTATCGTAAACAATCCATTATCATAATCTGCCAGTACACTGCCACCTAATCCCTCTACTGTTTCTTTTACAATAGAAAGACCTAAGCCATTGCCTGATATGCTTGAATTTCTTGCATGGTCAGCTCTGTAAAACTTATCAAATATTCTTTCGCAATCTGACTTTTTTATACAGTCTGTCATATTCGATACTTTTATAAGTATATTATCATTCTCCTCAAGAAGTGTTACTATAATATCCGTATTCTTCCTTGAATACTTTATGGAATTCATAAGAATGTTATCAAATACCTCTCTCATCTGTTCTATCTCAACTTCAGCATATACTGGCTTTTCTGTTATATCTGCCACAAAATTCCGCTCCTGTTTAAGTGCTATTCCTTCAAACTCTGACACATCCTGCTTAAGCATCATAGCTATATTACATTTTTCTTTATTAGCTTTACTGATTTCTTTATTATTGCTGCTTTCATTACCATATGGCTTTTCATTTCTTGCAAGTATGAATATCTTATGTATCATTCCATTAATCTTTTCAACCTGCTGGAACGCCTTTTTTATGTATGTATCACGTTCTTCAGCACTATCGTATTTATGGCTTATAACAACATCAAGATATCCTGTTATTATTGTCATTGGCGTTTTTATATCATGTGAAAGATTCGTGATAAGCTCCATATTCTTTCTGTCATTTTCACGTTCCTCTTTCATCATTCTTCCTATACTATGCTGCATATTATCTATACTATATGCTATATTGGTAATTTCATCACGTCCCCTTTTATCAATCTGCGTATCAAGATTCCCCTTTGATATCATATTGACAACATCTGAAAGATATCTTATATAATCTATCCTTTTCTTTGTCATAAGGAGCGCACATATTATAAATATAACTGTTCCAAGACACATACACGCAGCCTTAAGCTTGATATCTGCATACAAATATTCTGGTGTAACCCTAGTTTCAAATATTATATAATATAAAGTCTTTTTTTATGCTTTTCGTATATACAAATGAATACTCCGGACTACAATCATCATAGGAATTAACTACAAGTTCATCTATATCAACGTATACTTTTTTTCTTCTGTAATCATCACTATTGTCATCTGGATTTTTTCTCCATAACACAAGACCATTTCTGTTCGTTATGGTTATATTCATATTGTTGACCTCTTCTGTTGCAAACGGAAGCCTGTCATTTAACAGCAGGTACTTCATGGCATCTCCCAGATTCTTGTCATCATCAAGTTCATTGGCACTTATCTCATCCATAGCGTTGCTAAGGGCACTATCAAGCTCTCTTACCATTCCCATAACCTGAATATCGTATTTTCTTTTATAATCTGAACAATCCTCTGTTACATCTACCAGCACACCATAATGACTGCATACTATAAATGTTCCCAGAGAAGCCAAAACAGCGATAGTAAAAGCTGTCACAATTACTACCGCCAGTTCTTTATATATTCCTATTTTTTTACCGGTGTAAGTATTATATTCATTCATACTATTCCTCATTTCCTACATACCCCGTATGCACCTGACATAAGCACTTTCTTTACCAGTAACCTAGCTCTAAGCCTTTCTCATACACCCCATAGCCTATGGCATAGTATCCATATGAATTAAGATGTGTATAATCATACTTTATCGTTTCAGGAACTCTTCCCTGCAAAAGATCTTCCTCGTCCATCTGTGTTTGTTCTAAGCCTGCTATATCAAGTGCGTTTTCAAGCAGATAAGTTCTCATATTGATAAAATGTTCTCCAAAGGCTTCCCTGAGTGCTGCCTCCCACATAGAATCATCAGTTCCTATCTTCTGACCGCTTGTATAATTCGCACTATCAACTGACTCCTCCGGATTATCCGTATCACCGATTATAATATAGCATTCTGTGCCAGAATTCGCAATCATTGCCTTATATTGTTCTATAAGTTCATCATAATCGTCCCAGCCCCCATTGCTGCCCATCTGTATAACAAGCACATCTCCTGATATATCATGTGCTGCCTTTGTTATAATCTGTGAACCTTTCTTTAGTTTAATGCTATTATTCACGGCATTATCATATATACTTATATATATCCTGCTATTATCATATTCGAGCTTAAAAGGTATATCGTTAATATAAACAACATTCTCTGGCTGCTGATTATCCGTCTCATATCCGTTAAAATTCTCTAATATAACTGGGTTTCCTGATTCATCCACAATACTTATCTGTGTGCGTTTTCCCGGTTTAACAGTAACCTGCTTTCCTACATACATCTTTATTCCTCCCTGTCGGAGTGCTATCTCGTAAGATGTTTCTCCACATACACCAAGATTGTATACATCCATTCCTGTGTAGTATCTAAGTGTATCCGGATAATTCCAGTTTGAAGCATCTATAATCCCAGCCTCACTCTTTATATATGTATTCTCCTGTCCACCAAGTCCATATGTTATTGAATCTCCCCCAGCAGACTATCTTTTTATCTTTAATGTTATTATTATTGTTATACTGTTCTCTTCCATCACATGCCAGATTAACATTTTCATCGTTTTCTGAGCCACTCACATTATCCACACTCGTGCATATCGAATCATCACAATCAAGGTTACTATTCACATTTTTACTTACTATAACTGCATTATGTTTTGCTACTATATTATCTGCTGCAACACTTACAACTAATATCAATGCTGCACATATACCAAATATAATTAATCCATACATAACATCTTTTATCCAGCCTCTTACATGCATAGACAGCCGCCTCCTTATCTATGTGTCCATCTGCCACTTAATACATGCTTTAAACACGTCTTATATTTATGATATCTTTTGTTTTTTTATGTCATAAATATAAAACCAAATGATGTATATGTATTTATAATATTTCTTTAGTTTTCTTAAGACTTTTACCAGTAATTAACTGAATTCTCAACAAGCTTACTTCCCTGATATCTTAACTTAACCGTAAAAAATCTTTTTTCGCCTTCTAATATCAGCTTAAGGAATACCGCATCCCCTTCCCACGTCGGAAGCTCTGGCACTTTCTTTTTATCTATCCACATAAGCTCTCCCTCATCACATTCACATACATTTCCTGTAAATTCATCTGCCGTAAACAGGCACATAAGTTCAGGCTCACACTCATCACTTATAAATGTAATAAGTCCTCTGAACTTGTATGATGTTAATGTAAGTCCGGTTTCCTCTTTAACTTCCCGCAGCAGGCATTCCTCAGGTGTTTCACCATCATACGCATGTCCGCCTACGCCTATCCACTTTCCCTTATTAATATCCTTTTCCTTCTTTGTGCGATGTAACATAAGATAACATCTGTCTTTCTCTATATAACATAATGTTGTCATCTGCATGATATGATCTCCTTTGTAATACGTTTTGGTATAATACTGCTACTGCTTACGTACGTTTACGATAAGGATTCCTATACTTACAAGAATAAGTGCTATAAGTGCATTTATTCCAAGCTCGCTGCTGCCCTCTCCTAACCACCATGCTGAAAGAAGCACACCAAATACAGGATTGGTAAATCCGAATATAGCTACCTTGGATACAGGGTTGTGCTTAAGCAGTATTCCCCAGAGTGAATATGCCACTGCTGATATACAAGCAAGATAAAGCAGCATAAGTACAGCACTTAATGATATATGATTAATTCTTCCACCCATGATAAGTCCAACAATCACCATCACTATACCACCAAATATAAACTGATATCCACTAAGCATCACCGGGTTATCATTCTTTGAATAATTCTTCATAAGACATGATGATACTGCATATGATATTGCACACAAAAACAGGCTTCCATCTCCCATAAGACTGAGATTCATATCTATGGACTTACCATTCATGCTTACTATAATTACACCTGCAAAGCCTATTACACAACCTGCAAGCTTCTTGAAATCAAGCTTTTCCTGATGAAATACAAGACCTGCAAGCAGAATTACAAAAAATGTGTTTGAACCATTTATAATAGATGCCTTTACACCGCTATTATGTGCAAGTCCGATATAAAAGAATATATACTGGAGTATTGTCTGGAATAATGCAAGCTTTGCTATGCTGGGAACTGATGATTTAGTTGGCACTAACATTTTTCTATTAAGTGCACTTCCTATAAGAATAGTAAGTATTCCTGCCAATATAAAACGTGTACCTGCAAATAATATCTGTGTCCATGTTTCACTTGATGGTATCTCAAATAACGCATACCCTAACTTAATACAAGGTGATGCACTTCCCCAAAGAAATGTACATACAAGTGCGAGTGCACATACCACCCAGGTTTTCTGTACGAGAAACGCATCACCGGGAGTTAATGTGTGAACACTGCCATTTACAGTGTAGCGGCCTTTACCGCTTATGATATAGTGAATCAGATAATGGTCTCTGATACCGCCCCACTGATACAGGCTATCACAGCTCTGGAAGCCTACGTATATACGGACAGAGATACAAGC
>ENA-OQER01000839-OQER01000839.1-human-gut-metagenome-genome-assembly--contig:-NODE-839-length-16119-cov-2.243684_pt1 | contig 16119 bp, 25 predicted proteins | sample MGYA00242797_ERZ504639 | MGnify/ENA primary metagenome ERZ504639 (study PRJEB26092, sample SAMD00036306) | human gut metagenome | host: Homo sapiens | study: EMG produced TPA metagenomics assembly of...
GTGGAAAATGCACTGGAAGATGTGCAGGAGGCAGCAGAAGATGCGGCGGATGCGGTTACAGATGCGGCGGAAGATGCCGGACAGGATGTCGCAGAGTCCGTGCAGGACGCTGTGGACAACATTGTGGAATCTGTGGAAGAAGCAGGCGAGAGTGCAGCGGAAGCAGTAGAGGATGCCATGTCGGACGTGTGGACAGCGTTTCGGATGCGGCAAAAGACGTGGGAGACAGTGCCTCTGACATAGGCGACAGCATCGGGGACGGGTTCGAGGAAGGGACAGACCAGGCAAGTACAGCTATTGATGCCCTTGCACAGGCTCTGGTAGCTGCCGGGGTAACGGCATCCGTAAAAGCGATCACGGACGCACTCATGGACTGCACGCAGACAAGCATGGAGTTCGAAACGGCGATGGCCAAGTTGGCACGATTGCAGATGAGTCGCAGAAGCCGCTCGGTGATATGCGGAATGAGATCCTGGCATTGTCCAGTGAAACCGGTAAGAGTGTCGGGGAACTGGCAGAAGCGACCTACCAGGCCATTTCTGCATCGGTAGCGACCGAAAGTGCGGTGGATTTTGTCGGCACGGCGAACAAGCTGGCTGTCGGTGGGTTTTCCGACACCACGACCGCCGTGGACATCCTGACGACCGCCATCAATGCCTATGGTATGTCTGCGGATGATGCAGCGAAGATCTCAGACGTCCTGATTACGACACAGAACTTAGGTAAGACATCCGTTGCACAGTTAGGTGCCAGCATGGGCATGGTCATCCCGCTGGCGGCAGCGTACAACATGGACCTGGAAGACCTGTCGGCAAGTTATGCACTGCTGACGGCCAACGGCACACAGACCGCCCAGGCGACGACCTACGTCAAGGCGGCCCTGAACGAACTTGGGAGCACAAGTTCTGTTGTCGGCTCAACGCTCAAGAAGAAAACCGGCAAGACCTTCGCCGAACTTATGGCAGAGGGCAATTCCCTCGGGGACGTTTTGCAGGTACTGGCGGACAGCGTGGACGGTGACACGACCGCATTCAACAACATGTGGTCGAGTTCCGAGGCCGGCGTCGGTATGCTGTCCATCCTGAACAGCGGAACGTCCAAATATAACAGCCTGGTGCAGGCGATGGAAGGAAGCACCGGGGCGGCAACCACTGCATTTGAGAAGATGTCAGAAACCGGGGAATTTGCCCAGCAGCGTTTCCAGAACGCCACCGAGAACCTGAAGATAGCGATCGGTGATGAGCTTGCACCGGTGCTGATGGAACTCCAGCAGAGCGGGGCAGATGCGATGGAATGGGCAACGGAGTTCGTCAAGGAACACCCGGAAGTTGTGGCGGCAGTCACGGCACTGGCAGCAGCCTTGCAGTACTGGCAGCAGCACTGGTCGGGTTACTGGTTGTTCAACAGGTTACAACAGCATTTACGAAGTTTTCAGCGGCACTCCTTGCAAATCCAGTCGGTGCGGTAGCAGTAGCCCTTACAGCCCTTACAGCGGCGACCGTGGCATTCGGTGCGGTCATGAAAGACCGGACATCGGAGTCAGTAAGAACCGGAAGGCGATCGAGCAGTGCAAGGATTCCTACGATGAGCTGAAAGACAGCATGGAAGAGCATGCGAAAGAGAGAAAAGAAAGCATCAAAAGTGCGAAAACAGAAGCGGCTACCTACCAGAACCTTGCGGACAAACTCTACGAGCTGGCGGATAAAACAAATAAAACAGCCTCAGACAAAGCACAGATGAACACGATCGTCGACCAGCTCAACGGGGCCATGCCGAAGCTTGGACTTTCCGTTGATGAAACAACCGGGGCACTGAACAGGGAGAAATCCGCAGTGGATGCCGTGATCGATTCCATGAAGCAGCAGGCTCTTGCTAGTGCATACCAGGAACAAGCAAACAAGGCGGCTTCTGATCTGGCAGAGGCACAGATCCAGCTGTCAGAAGCGGAAGAAGTGCTCAACGACCTGCGGTCACAGGCAGTAAAGAAGATTAACGAACATAACGCTGCGGTACAGGACGGCACGGAATCCGTGCAGGAAATGGCGAGCAGTTACGCAGCAGCCGGTGAACCGGTTGACAAATATGCATTGCAGCTGAACGCCCTGAGTGGTCAGATAAAAGAACAGAAAGAAGTCGTTGCCGGCTTACAGGGGACAACTTCGGAAGCAGACGAAAGATACAAAAAAATAGCGGAGAAAGCTTACGAGTATAAAACCGCTGTTGAAGAATCAAATCAGGGCGTGGCAGATTCTGCAACAGAAATGTCTGACGAGGTCAAACAAGCCTACGAGGACATGAAAACGTCCATCCAGAACAACTTGAAAGGCGTTGTAAATGCATACGAAGATTTTTCGGGCGGTGAAGAGATTTCAGCAGGAGATGTAGTAACACATCTGAAAAGTGCAGCAAATGGTGTAGATCAGTGGGCAGATAACCTGATAACTCTTGTAGGACGTGCCGGAGAGGGCATGACGAAAGAATTTTTTTCATATTTGGTTGATCTGGGGCCGCAGAGTGCAAATCTTGTTAAAGCGTGTACGGAAATGACAAAACCACAGTTACAAGATGCAGTGGCAGCATATTCTGAGAGTGGCGGTGAAGCGGCAGAAGCTATTCAGAGAAATTTGCTGCATTATAACCAACTGGGACAGTACTGGTCAGGAGATTGTACAGAAGGCTGGTGAGGTTGGAGAGAAGAGCGGCAAGGAACACACAGAAAAGGCAAAAAGCGGGATCGAATCTGGCCAGAAGGAAGTCACGGAGGCGGCCAAGAAAGGCGGAGAGGAAGCCGGAAAAGAGTCGCAGAAAGCAACCGCGGACGGAATCCAGCAGAATTCCGGGCAGGTGTCACAGGCGGCGAGCAGTTCCATCCGGAAAGCGGAAGACGCAGCACTGGGATATTACAACGGGTTCTATAACGTTGGTGCGAACCTGATGCGTGGAACCGTTGCCGGTATGACAGCCAATTCCCCGGCAGTCGAAGAAGCTGCAAGGGCAGCGGTCAGAAATGCAGTTACCGGGGCAAAAAAGGAAGGCAACATAAAATCCCCATCCCGTGTCATGCGTGACGAAGTCGGCGAGATGCTGGCGGCCGGTATGGCAGTCGGTATTGATGAAGGTAGCGGAGATGTTGAGAAGAGTGCCAGAAATCTCGCAAAAGTGTCTGTGGATGCCACCAAAAACGAACTGGGGATCCATTCCCCGTCCAAGGTTTTCAAGGACGAGATCGGTAAACACATCGTCGGAGGTGTGATCAAGGGCATTGAAGCCGAAGTCCCGAAGCTGAAAAAAACCATGAAGAAGATGTCCGAGGAAGCTGTCAAGGCAGCCGGTGAAGTGGATGCGGCAAAAGGCGGTTATTCCGATGCGGCGTCTGCGATCATGGAATCCATCACCAGCGGGCTTGACAAGCGTCAGGAACTCCTGGTTTCCAAGCTGGATAACAAGATTGACGGCTATGTGGATAAGGTTGTAAAAAAATACGAAAAACTGGCCGAAGACAAGAAAACAGAGGCGGGCAATACCACAGACGCAGCCCAGAAGAAAAAGCTCCAGGAAGAAGCAAAGAAGCTCCAGAAGAACGCCAAAAAGATCAAGAACTATGCCAACAAATACACATCCGCGTTCATGGCTGCCCTGAAAGAAGGGACAGAGAAAGCTTACGGTAAGATCGAAGACGACTTAGACAAGAAGCTGGACGAGATCGCAGGCAAATACCAGAAGCTTACGACCAGATCATATCATTTCGTGATGACATGAAGAAGAAAATGTCGGAGCCGGCCAATATGTACGACCTGGACACCCAGCTGACACAAGTCGAGCGGTACCAGGAAGGTCTGAAAAAGCTCAAGGACAAGATACCGGAAAGCCTGATGGACCAGATCCTTGGCATGGACCTGAACGAGGCAGACAACTTCGTGGAGCACCTGAATGCGATGTCGGAAGAGGAGCTGGAGGCGTACAAGAAGAAATGGGAACAGCTGCAGGGTTCGTCCGAAACCTACAGCAAGGAATTTTTCGAACAGCGTCTGACAGACACAAAAGCCGGATGGACAAAAGAAGTGGAAGAGGCAGCCAAGACCGCACAGGAAGCAGCCGAAGAAGCCGGAAAGAAGATCGCCAAGAGCCTGATCAAGAGTCTGAATGGCGAAAAAGAAACGCTGAAAAAATCCATGCGGGGCATTGCAAAGGATATGATCGAAGCGTTTAAAAAAGCGTTTGGGCTTGAAAAAGACGGCAAAAAAGCAGAAGGCAGCAAAGCGACAGCAGAGGCAAAGGGGACTGGAACTGTAGCTTCGGGCAAGACATCAGCAAAGAAAAAGAAAACGAACTGCCAAACCAAAAAGGAAGAAAAAGAATGGCAGGTATACCGGGAAACAAAAGAATATGAAAAGCCAGGAAGAAAATCGAGCAGGGCACCCAGGCGGAAATGCAGGCAGTCATGGCAGAAGTGGAAAGGATGCAGAACACAATTGCAAGCCTGGAATCCATGGGTGCAAGCCCGACGGTCAACGTGTCATCACCACAGATCAGCCTGGCAAATAATCAGCCGGTGCAGTTACAGGCTGAGATCCATACCACGGTCGACCTGGATGGTAGGACGGTGGGCAAGGCGGTCACACCATACGTCAATGAAAACATGAACACAATACGGAACCGGCAGAGGAGGGGAAGCTGATGGATGTACAGATCGGAAAGTATAAAATGGGCGATTTTGGGCTGAAACTGCTGGGTGTGGACCTTGGTACGCCGTCCGTCCGGAAAAGTACCGTGACCATCCCCGGCAGGAACGGTGCACTGGACTTGACGGAAGCCATTACCGGTTTCCCAGTGTACGACAATGCAACACATAAGCTGACGTTCGACTTCAAGGACGGCACTTACAGCACATGGCTGTCAAAAGCCAGTGACATCCGTGGGAAACTGCACGGCAGGCGGCTCCCGGTCATCTTCGGGGATGACGGCTATTATTACGATGCCAGGGTAAGCGTGGACAGCAGCAAGCTCAACCAGCATTACAGCCAGATCGTGGTCACACTGGATGCGGAGCCGTACAAGCTGGCACGGAAAACGTCACTGGATGACTGGGAATGGGACAGCTTCAATTTTGAAACGGATATCATCAGAGACTATAAAAACATCCCGGTACCGGGTGAAATCACGGTCGTAGGGGATGTGATGCCGACGGGGTGTGTTTTTGAAGCTTCGGCGGCGGTCACAGTGACATATGACGGAAAAAGCTACCAGATCCCAAAAGGGCACAGCACGGTGCCTGATATCCTGATCACAGAGGGCAGCCATACCATGCAGTTCGAAGGGGATGGCGGCACGGTTTCCGTAGAATACAGAGGGGGCAGGTTCTAATGTATAAGATCACGCTGGATGGTTCCTACCTGTACCATCCGTGGATAAGAGGCCGTTGCATCACAGAAGGGGCACTGACCCAGGAAGTCAACAAAAACGGTTCCTGTGATGTCTCGATCGTCCTGGACCATCCGCTTGCGGCATCCGTCCTGCGGCGAAAGTCCCTGCTGGAAGTGGTCCGGTTCGACCTGACGGGCAGTGAGAAGACGATCTACCGGGGCGTTGTGATGAACACCGTCGAAGACAGGAACATTGAGATGGAGATCCAGACAGAAGGCGACCTGGTATTCTTCCAGGACAGCATCATCCGTCCATTCCACAAGACCGGCACGGATGTACCGGGAAAGACAACGCCAGGAAATTATTTCAAGTGGCTGGTTAAGAAACACAACGAACAGGTGGATGATTTCAAGCAGTTCCTGATCGGTCAGGTGACTATTACCGGGGAAGCGGCAGACCGGGAGCGGAACGATTACAGCACCACGAGGGACATTCTGGATGAACTCGTCACAGAAAGCGGCGGGTATATCCGAACACGAACCGTCGGCGGTGTGCACTATATTGATTACCTGGCAGAATATGAACAGGCAGGCGGCCAGGATATACGGCAGGGGAAGAACATAATTGATGTTACCAAGAACGTCAAGACGGATGACCTTGCAACGCGTCTGATCCCGATCGGTCATCGACGTCAAACAACGAATGGCCGGTCACAATCGCAAATGTAAACGGTGGCAAGGATTACCTGGAAGACGCAGCAGCGTGAAAGAATACGGCATCATCACGAAGACCGTGGAGTTTTCCGAAATACAGAACCCCACGAAGCTGAAAGAAGAAGGCGAAAAGGCGTTCAAGAAGATCAACGGAGCAAATCTGGTGACAGAATTATCTGCGATCGACCTGTCGGATGCCGGTTATGATGTGGATATGCTGCGGATCGGTGAGAAGGTTTTTTGTGCAGCACCCACGTACAACATACAGCAACAGCTGCAGATCACGAAGAAGGTGACAGACCTGTTAAAACCGGCAAACAGCAAGGTCACGCTTGGCGGTACGGCATTAACATACACACAGCAGCAGCTGCAGGCAGGGCAGGGGCGTGTGAAGTATACAACAGTAACGGCGATAACGAATGGGCAGATTGATGAAATCTGTATTTATAGTTAAAAGAAAAGGAGAAAATATTATGGCAAAATTTTTGGATACAGCGGGTTTGACTTATCTCTGGAGCAAGATTTAAAACAGCATTGTCAGGAAAAGTGGACAAAGTAAACGGTTAAAGGACTGTCTACGAACGATTACACGACAGCAGAGAAGAACAAACTGGCTGGAATTGAAGCGGTGCGAATAAGTACACGCATCCGAGCTATACGGCAAAAACAAATGGACTCTATAAAATGACGGTAGATGCGAACGGGCACGTATCTGCCGCGAACCCAGTTACAAAAAAAGATCTCACTGACCTGGGTATCCCAGGAAGTAATACAACCTATTCCGATTTCAAAGGAGCAACCGCAAATGCAGCGGGTACACACGGACTGGTACCAGCACCAGCGAAAGGTGACACCGGTAAAATCCTTAGTGGCAAGGGAACGTGGGAAGCTATGACAATGACCTACGCCGAGGAAAATTACAGCATGGCATCTATTGGAATTACTTTTGCTGATAGTACCGTAAAAGCAATATTCCAGTTGCAACTACTGGTAATATGGGTCTCATGCCTCCAGTGATGTTTACAAAACTGAATGACTTGCCAACAGAGGCAGATTTATCTGGTATCTATGCGAAGAAATCCGACATTACAGGCGTGTATAAGTACAAGGGTTCCCTGGCAGATGCAACAAAACTGCCGACTACAGGGCAGGTTACCGGTGATGTGTACAACCTGGAAGCGGCATCTGATTACGGGCCGGCAGGAACGAACGTGGCCTGGGACGGCAAGGCATGGGATGCCCTGGGCGGCATGTTCGTAGTCGATGCCATCACCAACGCTGAAATTGATGCCATCTGCGTGTGATCGAATTGATATAGGAGGAAGAGACATGGCGTATCTGGACAAGACAGGACTTACTGAGTTATGGAAGAAAGTGAAAAGTTATGTGGATGCCAATGCCGGAGGAACACAGACAACAATTACAGGAAACGCAGGATCAGCTACAAAACTCCAGACGACACGGGCAATAGATGGCGTTAATTTCAATGGTACGGCTGACATTGCCCATTATGCCGTGTGTTATACGTCAGGCTCTACCGCCGCAAAAACAGCCAGCCTGTCGAACTTCAAACTGGCAACTGGTGCAAGAGTGTTCGTGCGGTTCAGCTATGCGAACACGGCCGGCAATCCTACACTGAATGTCAACAGTACCGGAGCGAAGCCAATCTATTACCGGAACAGCAACATCCCTGCAGAGCTGATAGATCAGTACACGGTTTTGGAGCTGGTCTACAGCGGATCATACTGGTTTGTAGTCGGAAATATGAATATCCTGACCAAGGGCGACAGCATAAATATTGAATGTTTCACGGCTGGCTATGTGACATCCGCAGGCAAGGAAGTGCAGTTCTGCATTCCGGTATCGACACCGATTGTCGGCTGCAGTTCTGTTAGCATAGCATCGGCAACCGGACTGCAGATCCGGCAGAATGGGAATTATATTTATGGTGGCAATGCATCCACGCTGGTAGCGGCATCGTCCTACCGGGGCGTTGTCAACCGTAATATGGTATCTATTGCCGCAACGATGCCGAATACAACCAACGCAGTCAACAATGCACCATGTGGTGTGCATGCGGCATTGAAGCTGACATTTTCATAGGAAAGGGGAACAGGAATGGCTATAACAGAGAACTTAAAAAAGATACTGGCGGCAGTCTACGGGCGGGATGTCCGGCAGTCGATCCATGACAGCATCCAAGAATGTTACAATAACGCTGAGGCGTGTAAGAGTTATACAAATGAGCACGTAAAAGATATGGAAACAAAGATGGCAGGTATTACAGGACAGAGTAAGGCGTTGATGGCAAAAACACGCAAGGATGTCCGGAATGTACAGGCAATTTTCAGTAGAAAAAACAGTGTCTATCACAGACGGCAAACTGTGGGAAGCACAAGATGCTGGCAGTTCGTGTGTACTTATGGAAGGGGCAAAAACACAGTGTACAACACTGAATGTACAACGAGGCGAACGGTATATCATACATACGAGCATGGTATCACGAGCCGGTAGTGGACGCGGAAAATATCCGATTATTTTTGCAGTTGATAACAGCAGTGCCGGATTCACAATGGTTTCAGCTGTAGAAATCGAAGAAGAAGGGGACTGTGATTATATCGTTACTGTTCCGGATAATGCAAAGTATATGATGATATCAGCCAATGAGAGCGGCGAAGGTATCTGGATTCGAAAAATCAATGTTCTTACAGAGTAACAAGAAAGGAAAGACTGACGAGGATGAAAAAAGAAATGGTTTGTACTATTACAGGAGCAATCGGTGGGACGATTGCTTATTTTTTGGAGGCTGGGATCAGGCATTGATGACGCTGATCATTTTTATGGCGATCGATTACATCTCCGGTCTGATCGTTGCGGGGTATTCCATAACAGCAAGAAGACGGAATCCGGAACACTGGAAAGCCGGACAGGCTGGAAAGGTCTGTGCAGGAAATGCATGACGCTGCTGTTTGTTCTGGTGGCATACCGGCTGGATCTGGCAATCGGTGTGGATTACATCCGTGATGCGGTGATCATCGGGTTCATTGCCAATGAATTAATCAGCATCGTTGAGAATGCCGGATTAATGGGCATACCACTTCCGGCAGTGATCGCCAATGCAATCGACATATTGACACAGAAAGCAGAAAAGAAAGGGGACGCGTGAGCTCCTCTTTTGTTATCACGAAAAACAATGGAGGAAAGACATGAACGAATTATTAAAAATTAATTATGAGACAGAGCAGCCGACAGTATCAGCAAGAGATCTACACGCAGGTCTGGAAATTAAAAGTAAATATGCTGATTGGTTTAAAAATATGTCAACATATGGTTTTACTGAAAATGAGGACTACATGACGGTTTCTAAAAATTAGAAAACGGTGGAAGAATCATAGAACACTTCATTTCTGTAGATATGGCAAAGCAGATCTGTATGATCCAGCGAAACGAAAAGGGCAGACAGTACCGCCAGTATTTCCTTGACCTGGAAAAAGCATGGAACACACCGGAACAGATTTTTGCCCGTGCTTTGAAAATGGCAGATCAGCAGATTGAGAAACTGAAAGCAAGTAATGCAGGTCTGCTGACAGATGTACAGCGTATGAAACCAAAAGAAGTATTTGCGGATGCCGTCAGCGTGTCAAATACCTGTATCCTGATCGGGGAACTGGCAAAGATTCTGAAACAGAATGGCGTAGATATCGGACAGAACAGACTGTTCGCATGGATGAGAGAAAACCGTTTTCTGATCAGCAGAAAAGGAACCGATTATAATATGCCAACGCAGAGAAGCATGGAGCCGGTCTGTTTGAAATCAAAGAACGGACAATCAACAATCCGGACGGCAGTGTCCGGATCACAAAGACCGTGCTGGTAACAGGGAAAAGGTCAGCAGTATTTTGTAAAATAAATTTCTGGAATAATGAAAAAACCCTTGACTTTTGTCATGACATAAGTTATAATAGAGACAGTTAAGGAAGACTTAACGAGTAAGGTGCAGGTGCCGGAAAGGAGAAGCAAATGGAAGAAGATATGAACTTAGGCGAACAGCTCAGAGATCTGGCAGAAGAAAACCAGACAAGAAAAATCCTTGAAATCCTCAATACTTGCGAAACACTTGAGGAAGCAAAGGAAAAAGTAAAAGCCCTGCTCAATAAATAAGCAAGGCTAATCCAAAAAGCAGGCGGTACTTGCCACCGCCTGCACCCAATAAGAACATAACACAGTTCAGGGAAAATGGCAAGAGTCAAGAGGTGGTAAAAATAGAAAAGAAAATGGGACGTCCGACAGATGCTCCCAAAAGTTACCGTGAAAGCTTCCGGTTGTCAGAAAGTGACATGGAGAAAATACGCTTTTGCATGGAGAAAACAGGGGCAAGTAAAACGGATGTCGTCAGAATGGGAATAGAAGCATTATATAAAAAATTGAATCAGTAAACAGATATAACGAGAGAGCTTGGAAACAGGCTCTCTTTTTGTATACAAAAAAGAAAGGCAGGTAAAGACTATGAGCTACAAAATCACAAATGTTATATCATCATCCAGAGTCCCGGCATGGGGAAATCAGAAAAAGTACATTGGAGTGCATTATCTGGGCGTGGTCGGCCAGACACATGACCTGTCGTCCGATGGGTGTGGTGCACATTTCTACATCTACTGGGACGGCACCATCTACCAGCGATGCAGTCTGGATGCAGTGCCGTGGGCGGTTGGCACGGCTGGTTATTACAAACAGAAGCACCCGGAGGCCAACAACTACAACACGATCAGCATCGAAATGTGCTGCAAGTGTGATGGAAACAGTGCACTGGCATCTGATCCAAAGTGGTATTTCACAACTGCTACGCAGGAGGCCTGTGTATGGCTGGTCAAGCATCTGATGGGGCAGCTTGGAATCGCTGCCGATCATGTCCTGAGGCATTACGATATCGTCAATAAGGTGTGCCCGGCACCGTATGTCCATAACAACCACTACAGGACAGCTGGACATGGGACGAGTTCGAAAAGAAGATTGCCGGATCCGGTGACATTCTTCCGGCGACCACGAAACCATGGTACCGTGTTCGCAAGACCTGGAAGAACGCCAGCAGCCAGATCGGAGCGTTTCAGACGATCAAGAAAGCCAAGCAGTGTGCGGATCAGCATGCCGGTTATCATGTCTACAATGATGCCGGAAAGAAAGTATACACATCAAGTAAGCTCCCATACAAGGTGCGGCCAAAAACTGCAAATGTCCCGATCAGGACGGGACCGGCGAAAACCTGCAGTGCTGCCAGAACGTTTTTACAGCCGGGAACGTACGTGATCGTTGAGGAAAAGAACGGATTCGGCAGACTGAAAAGCGGTGCCGGCTGGGTTTATCTGAAGAAAGTGGAGAGGGTATAAAGAGTCAGAAAAGGCTTGACAATACAAGAAAAAAATATAATAGAATAGTAGCAGATTAAAAAGTAGTCAAAAAAGTAGTCAGAAGCAATAAAGATAAAAGAAAACGTGATAAAATCAAGCTGTAACGATGAGTGTCATTCTCACTCGTAATGAAGGGGTCGAGGGTTCAAGTCCCTTTTCCAGCTTGACAGAAAAAGCCCGAAAATACGGCAAAAACAAAAGAAAGAGCATCCTGTGAAAGGGTGCTCTTTTTGACGTTTGGTTAATATTTGGTTAACGTTTTTTTATTTTGCCTGTAACAGATCGTCCAGAACAGAGGCGGCTTTGCGGTCAACACTTTGTAACTGATGGCTATATATGTTCATGGTGGTGCTTGTCTGTGCGTGTCCAAGTCTGCCGGAAACCGTCCGGACATCAACGTTCTGACTGATCAGGAGCGTTGCGGATGTGTGCCGCAGACCGTGCAAGGGTATCCTGGGCAACGGTGGGGCATCCGGCGGCAGTGAGTCGTTATATCTCTTGATGATCTTCTGAAAGGTCGCATAAGGTGTGGACGGGTACATCTGCGAGCCGTCCGACTGCGTAAAGATATAATTATCACCCTTCCAGTATGTCCCAAGGCTGAGACGGTAACGGAGCTGCTGCCGTCTGTGTTCCTTCAGAAGATCCACCACACTTGCCGGGAGCGACACCGCACGCACCGAACTAGAGTTCTTTGGCTGTTTTGTGATCGGTTTACCACCAACTAAACCGGTGCTTTTGGTTACGCTCACAATACCCTCTACCAGGTCAACGTCTGACCATTCCAGGGCGATCAGTTCGCCACGCCTTAAGCCGCAGAACAGTGCCAGGTGAAAGAAAACTTTGTGCTGCAAAGATATTTTACCCTCCTGGTAGTCCTGATCCAGAGCAGAAAGAAAGGCTTCTGTCTCTTCCAGTGTAAAGAATTTGATGCTTTCGGACTGCTGCACCTTTGGCAGGGTGACACGCTCACAGGGGTTGTCAAGCAGTACGTTCCACTTAACCGCCGTACTCATTACGCTGCTGATCGTGGCGTGTGTCCGCCGGATTGTGGCAGGAGAGTAGCCGCCCGGGTTGCCGTCCTTACGTTCCGTTGCCATTGCATTATATAATTTATTCAGGTGCAGGGGCTGGACTTTTGCAAGCTTAATACTGCCGATCACCGGGAAGACGTGTTGATCCAAAAGGATTCTGTGAGCTTCCACGGTGGCAGCAGTTAAATGCTGTTCTGCATATTCATTCAGCCATGTGCAGGCAAATGCATAAAAAGTCATTTTTTCCCCATCAAGGTATTTGCCGGACTTCACTTTTTCTTCAAACTCTATAGCGAATTTTTCCAGTGCTTTCTGGTTCTGCCGTTCTGTCCTTGCCGGATCAGGGCGAAAGGTCGCCGTCTCTATGATCTGTTTCCCGTTCCTGTCCCTGCCGTTGCTTACCGCTATACGGTAGTTGTTCCCACGTTTTGTTATACTTGCCATTGTAAAATATCTTCCTTCCTCTTTGCGTGGCGGTGCGTGAGTGAAGTTTAAGACATTTTCCGGTGTTTTTCAACTGCTGCCGGTCTGATCAGAGTTCAAAAAGTTACAGATACCAGCAATTAGTTGACGTAACTATGGAGTTATAGTAAACTATAGATGCCAAAAAATGAAGCGGCTTATAGCCGTGCCTGTATAGTGCATAAGAGAAGTAAAGTAAATCAAAGAAGCTTCAACTTAATCCTCGTGGTTGGGGCTTTTTTGTTGCCTTTTTCGCCGGCGAAACGATGGGGTAACGGTTTGTTACTGCATGGGGTAGCGTTTCACGACTCCATAGATTTGTTGACACGATACGCACGCATAAGGTTTCTTCCCAAATCTGGGAAGCGGTTTTACTCATTTTTGAGTAAAATACCTGGGATCGTGTTCTGCTCATTTTTGAGCAAAAGCATCTGGCAGAACATTTTGTTATACCATCTGATCAGGAATAGATCTGCAGGTGATGGGGTGTTTATCCCGTCAGCTTTTTTTCATTTCCGGAAGAAAGTAGATCAGCTATTCCCATTCATCCGGATCGTGCATAATATCATCAGCGTTTTTCTTTTCTTCCGGTGTTGCCCCTCGGTCATTGGCGGCGTTCATGGCTTCCGGTTCGTCCTGATCGGGTGGGGCGGCTCGCCTTTCCAATTCTTCTTTCCTGTGGTACATTTCAAGCTCACGACTTTCGACTTCTCTGTATATTCCGGAATTTTGGTTAATAGCTCTACTTGCTCTATTGCTTTTTCTTGCCCCAATGTGTTGAGAATTAAAGAAAATTCAAACATTTTATCAAAAAAATTGGCACGGGTTAATATATATGCATTTTCGTAGTCTGGGGCTTGTGGAAGTGTTCTACGTGCCCATTTGTTCCGAAAAGTTTCTAACATTAGCTGTATATCTGCGATTGGTATAAGCTCGGATGTATTGACTTTTAAAGCACGAGCAATTTTTTCTATAGTTTTTATCTTGGGCGGATCGTTAGCTTTTTCATATTGTGCAATCGTTTGCTGTTTTACTCCTAAAAGTTCGCCGAGTTCTCTCTGTGACAACCCTTTTTGTTCTCGGATAGCCTTTAAGTTTTCACCAAAAGTCATTTTTTCACCTCACTTTCACAATTATACTACCATGAATTTAAAAAAATAACAAGTAAAATACTGTTAAAAGTTGTTGACACAAGTAAAACACTGTGATACTATGCAAACAACAGTAAAAATACTGTGAAAGTGAGGTGAGCAAATGAGAATCGACAGGATCAAATTAATCACAGAACTGGCGAAACAGGAAATGACGCAGAAAAAACTTGCGGAACTTTCCGGAGTATCCAGAACAACAATCAATTACATCAGAGGCGGCAAAAGTTGCACTTATGAAACAGCAATGAAGATTGCAAAAGTTTTAAATGTCAATTTAACTGACATTATCGAAGATAAGCACTGTGGCGGTGCGTGGGTGAGGTCTAAGACCGGAAAGAAGCAGAAACATGACAGATCAGCAGGTATTGAGATACACACAACTGTGCAAGCGTAGAATGGATATTCTGTTGCACTCTGGTGTGTCTTGGTTGCCGGAATATGAGGCAGAGCTTAAAAGCATCGATCAGGAACTTAAAGAGCTGTCAGAGGCAAAAGAAGCAGCACACAGAGCGAGAGAAGAGAAACGTAGAACATAGAGCTATCAGTCAAAAAAGGCTAACAGCTCAGGGCGAGAGAAAGGAGAGTGAAAGTATTGTTGAAGGAGAAAATGTTGAGATATAAAGTGATGGAATTTCACAGACAGCTTACCCGAAACGGTCAGTACATAGCAGCAAAAAGAGTTTTGGGGTTCCTGCAAAAAGAAAAAATTGCATTAGTCTGGATGATGTCGACTGGTTTCTTGAAAAGAGTTTTGAAAAATTAGGGTGTAAAATTTCCTACACCGGTAGATATTACACAGCATGTGCATACCTGAAAGGAGCGTGAAAGCATGAGAGCAAGAGCATTACTGATTGAGGCCCTTGTGGGGATCACATCGGCAGCAGTGGCAGCAGGTGCGTTCCTCTGGATGGCAAAGTATACCGTACTGAAAGAAGCGGATATGATCGTTATAGCGGCGTTTTTGTGGCTTTGGGTAACCTGTAAGCTTCTTGTATGGGTAAACCGCAGAAGTTCCAGAAAACCGCACGTAGCATAGGAGTTTTTAAATTACAGAGCATTTTAGGAGGTGGGAACATGACAAAATTAACCCCGATGAAGGCAATTAGAAAAAAGTGCATTGACTGTTGCTGTGGATCAAAGTATGAAGTGAAACTTTGCACTTGCGAAAATTGCCCTTTATTTCCGTACAGAATGGGACATAGACCTTTAGGCGATAGTTTATTGCAGAAACAAAGAAAAATGCCTCACAAGGCAAAATAAAGCGTTGCAGAGGCATAACAGAAAGGAGAACGAGCAAATGACAATCCCGACAATGGTAAGTATCAAAGAAGCAAGCAGACAGACTGGTATCAGTTACGAGTTTATCCGTCAGCTGATCCGAGAAAGAAAAATTATTTACGTGAGAGCCGGTGTAAAGTTCCTGGTGAACATGGAGAGCTTAGTGGAGTACTTAAGCACAGGTGAACAGCATGACAGTGCAGCAGATCAGGAACGAGCTTAAGGCGATCACGGCAGCAGTAGTGCAGAAAGGAAACACAATGGACAATAAAAAATATTATTACTTGAAATTAAAAGAAGATTTTTTCGAGTCTGATAGTATGATCTTGCTGGAAAACATGAGAGACGGGTATTTATATAGCAATATACTCTTGAAGCTCTATCTTAGAAGTTTAAAGGATGATGGCAGACTGATGTTGAACGGTGCAATTCCGTATAATTCTCAAATGCTGGCAAGTGTGACACGGCACCAGGTAGGAACCGTGGAAAAGGCTTTAAATGTCTTTCAGGATCTTAGCTTGATCGAAGTTCTTGACTCAGGAGCTATTTACATGATGGACATTCAGAACTTTGTCGGAGAGAGCAGCAACGAAGCGGATAGAAAGAGGGCATACAGAGCAAGGATAGAAAAAGACAAATGTCCAGACAAAAATCCGACAAATGTCCAGACAAATCTCCACCAGAGAATAGAGTATAGAGATAAGAGTATAGA
>ENA-OQER01000840-OQER01000840.1-human-gut-metagenome-genome-assembly--contig:-NODE-840-length-16109-cov-9.232136_pt1 | contig 16109 bp, 15 predicted proteins | sample MGYA00242797_ERZ504639 | MGnify/ENA primary metagenome ERZ504639 (study PRJEB26092, sample SAMD00036306) | human gut metagenome | host: Homo sapiens | study: EMG produced TPA metagenomics assembly of...
AAAAAGAAAGAAAATGTAAATAAAACCATAATCTGTCCGGAAAAACAACCGCGGCTGACTTCACATTTTTCTGAGGAATATACTGTGTGCTATGCCGGCAGCGTCACAACCTAAAAAGCGAGGCGCCCACCACACCTATCATATGATGAGCTGCGCCTCACCCTTCTTTTTTGCTGAGCGGCAGCGTAAATATAAACTCAGTTCCCACACCCTCAGTGCTTATCACATTTATATTCTCACCATGCGCCTGCACGATTTCTTTAACTATAGACAGGCCAAGTCCCGTACCGCGCTTATCCTTTCCGCGGGATAAATCACTCTTGTAGAAGCGCTCCCAGATCTTTGAAAGGCTGTCCTTTGGTATACCGATACCGTGATCCTTTACTGATATAAACACCTTTTCATTTCTGATACTCGTCTCAATCTTGATACTCGAATCATTATTTGAAAACTTCACAGCGTTGTCTATCAGGTTGTAAAGAATCTGCTGGATTTTGACCATATCACCGCGCACGAAAAGCTCTTTTCCGGTAAGCAGCAGGTCAAAGCTTAAGCCCTTTTCACTGCATTTACCCTCGAAGGTAAGGATTGTCGTGCGGATCATTGTATTGATGTCAAAATCAGCAATATCCAGGTGTATGCCGTGATGACCGAACTGGTTCAGATCAATAAGACTCTTGGTGAGCTTATTAAGCCTCTCGGTTTCAAAAAGTATGATATTTAAATACTTATCCTGCATCTCAACAGGGATGGTTCCGTCCAGCATGGCTTCCACGTAGCCCTTTATCGAGGTAAGAGGGGAGCGGAAGTCGTGTGACACGTTGGAAACAAACTTGCGCTGATCCTCCTCAAGCGTATCAAGCTCAGTTGCCATGTAGTTTAGTGTGTTTGCCAGATAGCCGATTTCGTCATTGGAATGTACATCAATCTGGGCAGTGAAATCGCCCTTTGCATACTTCTTTGCGGTCTTTGTGATTTTGGAGATAGGACGGTAAATGGAGCGGCTCATCATGAAAAGCAGAACAAATGCAAAGGCAAAAATGAGCGCTACAGTGTAAAAGGAGATGTTCATAAAACCATTTACACCTGCCGTGATATGGCTCATTGTCTTGTGAATGACTATGTAGCCGATATTCTGGTACGAGACATTTACCGGGGAAAATACGGACAGCATCTTATGTTTGAAGCAACCGTAAAAATCTCCAATCATATAGTTGTTGCTGCCAAAATCGGTGACATCAAAGCCATTTATCACTACAGGCTTAGAACTGTCATTTTGGATATCAATGCCTATTGACGGATCATCTGAGTCCATGAGCAGCTCACCGTCAGGGCTGACCACCCATACCTTGGCATCCATATAGTCGGCTACGATTTTCATGTGATTCTGGAAATCGCTAAGCGACATGGATGAGCCAAAGTATTCGGCGGCGTAATCACCTGCAATGATGGATGCTTCCCTGTAGAGATTGGAAGCCTCCTGCTTTTCGATATAGTCTGTGGTGAGATGCTGTGTAAAGGTGCATATAATGAAAAAAGCGATGACACCGTAAATCAGATAGCTGATTAACAGCTTAGTGTAGATGGTGTGCTTCATTATTATTTTACCTCAAACTTGTATCCGATGCCCCAGACAGTTGCGATGCGCCAGGTTGGCTTGTCCTTGATTTTCTCTCGGAGACGCTTTACATGCACATCGACAGTGCGTGTGTCGCCGACATATTCATAGCCCCATATGTTGTCCAGAAGCTGCTCCCTCGTAAATACCTGATTTGGAGATGAGGCAAGAAAATATAAAAGCTCAAGCTCCTTTGGCGGCATATCAATCTGCTGTCCGTCATAAGTGACAGAGTAGTTGGACAGATTTACAATAAGCCCCGGGTACTCCACACACTTGATATCTACGGAAGCATAGGCCTCCGGCTTTGCAGGCTGGAAGCGTCTGAGCACGGCCTTGACTCTTGCCACAAGCTCCTTTGAGTCAAAGGGCTTGAGTATATAGTCGTCGGCGCCAAGCTCCAGGCCTAAAACCTTGTCAAATACCTCGCCCTTTGCGGAGAGCATGATAATCGGCACATCGGACTTTGCACGTATCTCACGGCATACCTGATAGCGTCTATGCCCGGAAGCATGAGGTCCAAAAGAAGCATGTTTGGCTTGTAGTGCTCAAACGCGATAAGAGCCTGCTCACCGTCATTTACGATTTTGGTGTCATAGCATTCCTTGGTCAGATATAGAGATATAGCTCTGCTATATTGTTGTCGTCGTCTACTATCAGTATTTTCTGTTTAACAGCCATTTCTAATCTCCTTCTTAAAAATTATTTATATTCCGTAAAAGTACATTGTCGTTATTTAAAGGTTGCGATGGTTACTCCGGCATCGCCCTCACCAAACTCACCGAGATGGTATTCCGCAATAGTTTTTGTCCTCTTCAAAAGTCCATGCACAGCCTTTCGCAGTGCACCGGTGCCTTTTCCGTGGACAATGCGCACTGATGAAAGATGAGCGATATATGCGTCGTCTAAGTATTTATCCAAGAGAGCAAGCGCCTCATCCGTAGTCTTTCCTATCAGGTTGATTTCTGATGAAACTGACAGCGATTTGCTCATCTTTATCTTGCTTCCGCTGCCGCCGTACTTCTTGGCAGGAGAGACTTCGTCGTTTAAGAGCACGAGGTCATTAATATTAACCAGCGAGCGCAGTATACCCATCTGCACATACAAATCGCCCTTGGCGTTTGGCAGAGTGTGGACAGTTCCCTTCAGATTGAGGGAGAGCACAAGCACAGAATCACCGATGCGCAGCTTCTTAGGCGCCTTGTGATTTGCCTTGGCAGTGTTTTTCTTGATGTCTGACAGCTTCTTTTCCTTGTCATTCATCTTGTCACGAAGGGCAGAGCGCTCCTTTTCCATCTGGCTCATAGGAGCCTGCCCCTGTCCGTATTTGTTGAAATTGCGGATGGTTTTGTCGGCAAGTTCCTTTGCATCCTGCAGTATCTTGTAGGCTTCCTCATTTGCCTCGCGTAAAATCTTGTCTTTGCTCTTGTCTATGCGCTCGTTTTTATCTTCGAGCTGTTTCTTGAGCTTTTCAATCTCGGCCTTGTAGCTGTTGATTTCAAGCTGTTCCTTTTCGATGGTTTGTCGCTGTGACTCGAGGCTTGCAATCAGATCCTCAAAATCAAGGTCGTTATCATTAATCCTGCTTTTTGCATCCTCGATGATGTTTTCGTCCAGACCAAGCTTTGATGAGATCGCAAATGCGTTACTCTTTCCAGGAATACCGATTAACAGGCGTAGGTAGGGCTTAAAGTCTCCACGTTGAACTCACAGCAGGCATTTTCCACACCGTCTGTGGAAAGCGCATATACCTTCAGCTCACTGTAGTGTGTGGTGGCCATGGTGATGGCGCCATACCGGTGCAGTCTGTTTAAAATTGAGATGGCAAGTGCCGCACCCTCTGTCGGGTCGGTTCCCGAGCAGAGCTCATCGAACAGGCAAAGGCTTCTGTCGTCAGCTTTTTCAAGAATTTTTACGATATTGGTCATGTGAGACGAGAAGGTACTGAGACTTTGCTCAATACTCTGCTCATCGCCTATATCCGCAAAGACGTCCTCAAAGATGGCGAGCTTTGACCTGTCAGCCGCAGGAATGTGAAGACCTGCCTGACCCATGAGAGTCAAAAGTCCGACAGTCTTTAGTGAAACTGTTTTACCGCCGGTGTTTGGTCCGGTGATGATAAGCTGCTTATATTCCTCGCCGAGCCGTACATCTATAGGGACCACCTTTTTAGCATCCAAAAGCGGATGACGGCCCTTTCTGATATTGATATGCCCCTCGGTGTTGAACTCAGGTGCCACACCGTTATATGATTTAGCCAGATTTGCCTTTGCAAAAATGAAGTCAAGCTCTGAAAGAATCTCATAGTCCTGCTCCAAAGCAGCCGCATTCATGGCAACCTTGTCGCTGAGCGCTGCAAGGATTTTTTCAATCTCCTCCTGCTCCTTTATGAAAAGCTCCTTGAGCTCGTTATTCAAATTGACGACAGCCATCGGCTCGATAAAAAGGGTAGAGCCGGTAGATGACTGGTCGTGCATCATGCCGGGTACATTGCCCTTAGCCTCAGCCTTTACAGGCAGACAATATCTGCCGTCACGCATGGTCACAACCGCATCTTGCAGATATGTCCTCGTTGTGCTGTTGTTCATTAGCTTGGTGAGCTGCGCATGGATTCTGTCGTTCATGCCGCGTATGCTCTTTCTTATCTTAAAAAGCTCAGGACTCGCATCATCGGCAATCTCTTCCTCAGATAAAATGCATCTCTTAATCTCATCGCAGAGCGCAGAAACCGGTTCAATCCCTGCAAACAGACCGGAGAGAGAATCCTGCTTCTCATTATCCATGGCGCTTCTGCCATAAGCCTTCACGCGCTTTGCAACCTCCAAAAGACTGCAGATGCGAAGAAGCTCGGTCGTATTCAGTGCACCACCGATATCAAGCCTCTTTAGAGAAGCATGTACATTGTGTATGCCAACGAAGGACACTCCGCTGTCCTTATACAGGCGGCTTAGTGCATCGGCAGTGGTGGTCTGCAGATGTCTGATTTCGTATAAATCGGTGATAGGCTCAAGCGAAAGACACCTTTTCTTTGTCTCATCACATGCTGCGTAGCTGCTTAGCATGGTGAGGATTTTGTTATATTCCAATGTTTTGTAAACTTTTTTTATTCATTTCTATATCCTTATATTTCGGTAGTTGAATATTAAATTCATATTTACTGTATAGCTTATCATATTATAGCTGAAAATCTTCAAAAAAACCATAATAAATATGTATTAAATGATAATTACAAGATGATAACATAAAGTTTAATACATAACAAACCAGTTTGTTAAACGAGCCAAAAAGTAAGGGCTTGCGACATGTATCCGCCGGACTGCTGCACTGCTCCCAACGGTGCTACGCTGCGTGACTAAGATTCTGTATGGATTATGCATTTACTTTTTCTATACATGACGAAACCGTCGCTACTCGCCTTCCATGGCTCGATAGCTCCTTGCCCCGGCATCCATGCCGTGGCATTTCTGTGTTATGAGCATAATCCTACAGTATCTAAGCCACTGCGCTATTCGCACTGTTGGGAGCAGTGCAGCAGTCCGGCGGGTACATGCCGCAAGCCCGTACTCAAAGAAAAAATATGGTTGCAACGCAATATAATTCAGAATATAATGTAAGTTAGTAACTAAAGACATCTAATCAGGGTGACAATATGGAGCAATTTATCAGAGAAAAGATAAAGGATAAACCGCTGAATAAAAAAAGACTTGCAAAAAAAGCAGGCACAGCAGCACTCTGCGGAGTGGTATTTGCAGTGGCTGCAAGCATTGTTTTTGCTATATTTCTGCCGGTTATCAACAGACAATCAAAAAAAGCTTCAGATGGAAAAAATAATAATGATGTGCAGACAGCCACACAGCAGTCAGGCATAGATGACAGCAGTGATGCATATAGTGAAAATGGTACACAAAGCACAGAGTCCGGCACTTCTTCGGAGCCGTCTTCGCAGACCTATCAGCCTACACTCGCAGATTATCAGGCAGTGCAGAACCAGCTCTACAGAGTGGGCGTTTCGGCCACGAGATTTGTAGTAGGAGTCACGGGTGTGACAGATGCCACTGATATTTTCAACAATTCCTATGAGACCGAGGGTCAGGGAGTGGGAGTGATACTGAGGGACAATGGAAAGCAGCTAATCATTCTGACAGAGAAAAATGTAGTGGATAAGGCGGATAAGCTTAGTGTAACCTTTGTAAACGACATGATGGCTGATGCTGCGCTGGTCAAGTATGACAGCAATACAGGTATAGCAATCATTTCCGTGGATAAGTCGCTTCTGGACGACGCCACAATAAGGGCTATAGCGGTTGCGGAGCTTGGTAATTCAAATATTGTTTCAAGAGGAGCATCTGTCATTGCGCTTGAGGCAAACTATGCCATTCTCACAGGTCTTGTAACGTCAACAACCAACGAGCTGTCGGCGCAGGACAACAATTACTCGGTGCTCACCACAGATATTGCAAGCAACAAGTTGCAGAGCGGTATACTGATTAATACAGATGGTCAGGTCATAGGGCTTTCGCTGCAGGATTTCAATCCGGCGGAGGAAAACAATACGCTCACGGCTGTCAGCATAAGCGACCTGTCACCTGTCATTGAAAAGCTCGAAAGCGGCGCAGATGTGCCGTACATAGGCATCACCTGTACTACAGTTACAGAAAAAATAGCAAACAGATATAACATCCCAAAGGGTGTTTATATAAAGCAGGTTACCATGGATTCACCGGCATTTGTCTCGGGGCTTCAAAGCGGAGATGTGATAGTTGCGGTAAACAATACAGAGGTGTCGAATGTGTCCGCGTACAACACACAGCTTATGAAGCAAAAGCCTGAGGATACCTGCAATCTGAAAGTAAAGAGAAAAGGAAGCAACGGCTACACGGAGATTACCTGTCAGGTGAAAATCGGAGTGATGAATTAGCCGAAATTAGGAGGATATATGAAGTATATTCAACTCTCCGCGAGGGAGAGAGAATCAATGAGATTTTTTTATGCAAGAGCAAGCAGACAGCCATGACCAAAAGCGGAAAGCCTTATGACAATGTTATCCTGCAGGATAAGACAGGCACGCTGGATGCCAAGATATGGGATGTGGGCTCAGTAGGCATTGAGGAATTTGATGCAATGGATTACATAGCCATAACCGGTGATATCACAAGCTTTCAGGGCAATTTGCAGTGTTCCATAAAGCGTGCGAGAAAGGTGAACGAGGGAGAATATGACCCTGCGGATTATCTGCCGGTCAGCGATAAGGATGTCGAGGTCATGTATAAGGAACTCATGGGCTTTATCGGCTCTGTAAAGAATCAATACCTGTCACAGCTCTTACATAGCTTTTTCGACAATAAGGAGTTTGAGCGCCGTTTCAAGTTCCATTCAGCCGCAAAGAGCGTGCACCACGGCTTTGTAGGAGGTCTTTTGGAGCATACACTCGGTGTGACGAAGAACTGTGATTATTTTGCAAAAATGTATCCGGTCTTAAACCGTGACCTGCTTCTTACAGCAGCTATTTTCCATGATATCGGAAAATTAAAGGAGCTTTCTACTTTCCCGGAAAATGACTATACAGACGCAGGCCAGCTCCTCGGACATATCATGATTGGTGCAGAGTGGGTAGGCGATGCGATTAAGAGTATCGACGGCTTCCCGGTAGTGCTCGCAAACGAGCTGAAGCACTGTATACTTGCCCACCACGGCGAGCTTGAGTTTGGCTCTCCGAAAAAGCCGGCACTTGTCGAGGCACTGGCACTTAGCTTTGCAGACAACATAGATGCCAAGATGGAGACCTTCAGGGAGCTGCTTGTAAATGTGCCTGAAAACGATACAAAGTGGCAGGGCTACAACAGATTTATGGAGACAAATTTCCGCAGAACAAGTGTGTAAAAAGCGGACAATATTAAATATAGCTATGGTGTGATTTTTGGTGTGAAAGCTTGTGCCGGATACAAACATTATAAAGAGTAATTATATATAAAATAAAGAAGAGAAAAGCATGAAAAAAAATGACATATTTGAACTTGAAATAACAGATATGGGAACAGATGGCGAGGGTATCGGACATTATGATGGCATGACCTTTTTCGTAAAGGATGCACTGATTGGTGACGTCATAACAGCCCGCGCAACAAAATTAAAGAAAAACTATGGCTACGCAAGAGTGGAAGAGATTAAGACCCCTTCCACTTTTCGCGTTGAGCCGCAATGTGAGCTGCACAAGAGATGTGGCGGCTGCCAGATACAGGCGCTCTCCTATGAAAAGCAGCTTGAATTTAAAAATAATAAGGTGCGCAACAATCTCATGCGTATAGGTGGATTTTCCGAGGCAAAGCTGGACAGTAAAATGCAGCCGCCTGTTGGCGCAGACAATCCATACCGCTACCGCAACAAGGCACAGTTTCCAGTGGGATATGACAGGGATGGCAATATAGTGACAGGCTTTTATGCATCGCGAAGCCACAATATCATCCCGGTTGAGGACTGCAGGCTTGGGGTGCCGCAAAACAAAGAGATACTCGACATCATAAAGGGATGGATGAATGAGTGCGGCATCACACCGTATGACGAGAACACACACAAAGGCTCGTGCGCCATGTGCTTATCAGATATGGATTTACATCAAAGCAGATTATGGTGTGTCTTGTGATAAATGGGGACAGTCTTGAAGAAAAACGCCGAGGCGGGAATGCAGCAGATATACTGTGCGAAAGACTCTCAAAAATCGATGGAATGACTTCTATTTCCTACAATATCAACAAGGAAAACACAAATGTCATCCTCGGCAAAAAGACAGTTTGCATATGGGGCAGACCATATATTGAGGACACCATCCATCTGCTTTCTTACCCTGATTTCACACCACAGGGGACAGGCATCACATATCAGATTTCGCCACAGTCGTTCTATCAGGTAAACCCGAAGCAGACAGAAAAGCTTTACAGCACGGCACTTGCATTTGCAGGGCTCACAGGAAATGAAAATGTCTGGGATCTCTACTGCGGTATCGGTACCATATCGCTCTTTTTGTCACAGAAGGCAAAGCAGGTGTACGGAGTGGAAATAGTGCCTCAGGCAATCGAGGATGCCAAAAACAATGCGAAGCTCAATGGCATCACAAATGCACAGTTTTTCGTAGGAAAGGCTGAGGAGGTGCTGCCAGAGTTTTATGAGAATGCAAAGAAAACTGAGAAAATCACTGATGATACAGCATCCACCGGACGTACAGATATGCTTCGCCCGGATGTGATAGTCGTTGACCCTCCAAGAAAGGGCTGTGATGAGAAGTGTCTGGACACAATGCTTGCGATGTCACCGGAGAGGATTGTATATGTGAGCTGTGATTCGGCAACATTGGCAAGGGATTTGAAGATACTGTGTGAAGAGAAGTATGAACTCATGAAGTGGCAGGCATTTGATCAGTTTTCTCATACGACGCATGTAGAAAGTATTTGCCTCCTCGAGCGGGTGAGCAACTGAAAAATATTGATATGAACTAAGTAAATTTATAGACATTTTCTTATCGTAAAGCTATAATATTAAAATCATATGGAACAGATAGGCATTGATTTTAGGAAGTGATACAAATGAAAAAGCTAAAAAAAGAGATTCATTGTTCCGGCAGTGGTATTTATATTGGGCATGTGTGCGTTAATCGGCGCTATATATGTAGTCGGCGAGAGTCAGGAACAGCAGAACAGGACAAATGCAAAGCTCAATGCGATGACATATACGGAGCGTATATATGGCGAGCTTATGGAGGGAATAGGAGTTACCGATAGCTTAAAGCAGGTTGTCATAAGTGGTGATGGAAATATAAATAGGTTTTATGATATTGCAGCAAATATGATGGACGATTCGATTCAGAGTATACAGATAGCACCGAATGGAGTTGTGACTGAAATATATCCAGAGGAGAGTAATGAATCCAGTAAGATTGATCTGATAAATGATAGTGACAGGGGAGAGATTTCGCGCTATGCGAGGGATAATGACACTGTAATTATGCAGGGACCATTGGAGCTGAAGCAGGGCGGATATGGTATAGCAGTGCGCAATCCGGTTTATTTGGAGGATGAAAATGGTCAGAAGAGCTTTTGGGGCTTCACAATTGTTATACTGAAAGTTCCGGAAATTTTTTCTGAATCTGTAGAGGCTCTTTCCAGTTTTGGATATAAGTACAGTCTGCAGAAGTTTGCTTCGCCGTGGGATGATACGTATGAGTGGGTTTACGGTTCAAAGGAAGAGTTGAACAATCCGGTGATATATGACTTTAACGTGTATGGATACAAGTGGAGGCTTGAGATTTTACCCAAGAGTGGGTTTTACAATAACAGATATCTGCTATATCTGTTCATCGGAGGTGGAGTTATTGTCCTGCTTTTGGCAGGGCTTACAGCAGCGTTGATTTCAATCAATGAGAACAGGAAGAATTTCAAGAGACTGGCTGTGACCGATGCACTGACCGGTATCTACAACAGGCACGGTTTGATGAGCAGGTTGAGCAATATATGAGACAGAATCCGCAAAAGCATTGTGTTGTGGCAATGCTTGATATTGACGATTTCAAGCTGGTCAACGATGTGTATGGACATGCGGCAGGTGATGGTGCACTGCAGAAGCTTGCAGAGAGCATGAAGCAATATTTTTCAAAGGATGTTATACTAGGCAGAAACGGAGGCGATGAGTTTAGCATTTTTATGCCGGATTGCACGGTAGAGGAGGTTAAGCCTTTTCTTAAGAAGTTTACAGGAGAAACCAAGAAATTTTATTGTAAAGGTGAAGAACATACATTTACCATTTCACTGGGCTTTGCGGAGTATCCTGTTTTGGCTGATGACCGTTCACAGCTCATGCGGTGTGCGGATATGGCACTTTATGAGGTGAAAATGCGTGGGAAGAACGGCTGCATGGCATACCGTGAGGGGGAGCGTATAAAGAGCCGTGCGAAGCTTGGATTTGCCGTGAAAGATATTATTGACAATATGCCGGGTGCTTTCATTGTTTACAGGGCAGATAAAGAAAATGATGAGATTCTGCTTGCAAACAGCGAGCTGCTTCGGCTTACAGGCTGTAAAAACATGGATGAGCTGCTTGCATATACAGGTAAGAGCTTCTGCAATCTGATACGCCCGGATGAACAGGAAAGCTGTCAAAAAAGCATATGGTCGCAGATTAACGGAGGACACTCAAATGATTATATTTTCTTTCATATGCGAAAAGCAGACGGCACATATATTTCAGTGCTCAATCACGGCAGGATAGTGGATTCAGTGCATAATGGCAGAGTATTTTATGTGATGATTATGGACTTAAAGTCACTGCAGAGGCACTATGGAGACTGCCTGGAGCTGGTGGAGAAGTAGAAATAAGCAGATTGTGGACATATGAGTTCACAATCTGCTTTTTTAATAGTGCATACACAATTTATTTATCCGAATAAATCACATTTCCACCGCATACGGTGTATTTAACCTTTCCGGTCAGTTCCATGCCGGTGAAAGGTGTGTTTGATGATTTTGATGCATATTCGCATGGTACCCATTTTTCGTCAGGATCAAAGATGACAAAATCTGCAGCAGCACCCTCTGAGATAGTACCGTAAGGCATGTGGTACAGCCTGGCAGGATTGATAGTCATCTTTTCCAAAAGCTCAAGCATGCTCAGATGGCCCGGTTTGACAAGGCTTGTGATACCAAGAGCAAGAGATGTCTCAAGACCGATGATACCGCTTGGAGCTTCGGTTACAGGCTTTGATTTTTCCTCAGTGCTGTGAGGCGCATGATCTGTTGCGATAAGGTCTATTGTGCCATCGATAAGTCCCTCTATAATCTTTTGACGGTCTGCTTCAGTGCGCAGAGGCGGATTCATCTTGGCAAGGGTGCCGTGCTCTAAGACAGCATCCTCAGTCAGCGTGAAGTGATGTGGAGTGGCCTCGGCATGGAGCCTTGCACCAAGCTTTTTGTAGGTGCGGACTATATCAACAGATACACCGGAGCTGATGTGCTGTATTACAACATCAGCACCACTGCGCAGCGCAAGCAGACAGTCTCTTGCGACAAGGGCTTCCTCAGCGATGGATGGTGAGCCGTAGATACCGAGAGCGTCAGATATTTTTCCATGGTTGATGCCGTTGTTTTTGATAAATGCAGGGTCCTCCTCATGGAGACTTATCGGCATATCCAGCTTTGCAGCATTTTGCATGGCTCTGTAGCAGAAAGCGGCATTTGTAAGCGGGATGCGTCATCGGTAAAGCCACATGCTCCGGCTTCCTTTAAAGCTGCCATGTCAACCTCATCCTGTCCTTTGAGGGAGTGCGATATTGCAGCGGCCTGATACATACGGATTTTTTCCTGCTTTCCACGTGTGAGGTTGTCCTTTAGAGTATCCACATTGTCCACTGTAGGCTTTGTGTTTGCCATGCATACAACAGTTGTGAAGCCACCCTTTGCGGCAGCCAGGGAACCGGTGTGGATATCCTCCTTGTATGTGAAGCCCGGATCACGGAAATGCACATGTGTGTCGATAAGTCCCGGTCCGACAATCATTCCGGATGCATCTATTATTTCTTCTTTTTCAGTTGCAGCAGCGTCTGACGCACATGAGATGTCAGGTGATATTTTTACTATTTTCCCATCTTTTACAAGTATATCCATATGTTCGTAGAGACCTGAAGCAGGGTCTGCTATAATGCCGTTTTTTATTATCATGATAATCCTCCTGTAGATTGTACTTATTTTCTGATATATCCTAGTATAACAGGTTTAAACGAACTACACCATATCACTTGCATATTTTACCGGTAGTACAAGAAAATAAAATTGAAAATATATAGGGGATAAAAGTATATTGACAGCCTGTATATAACTGTATATACTGTGCATATAACAGGCGGGTCAAAAAACGCAAAATGAATAAATCGCAAGTGAATAAATGGCTAAGTAAAAAATGCCATTTGCATACAAAGGAGTAGCTTATGAATAATGCACTGATAGTCAGAAATGTCAGTAAAACATTTGACAAATTCAAGCTGGACAATATTTCATTTGAAGTGCCGGGTGGAAGCATTGTAGGTGTGATAGGAAAGAACGGCTGTGGCAAGTCAATACTTCTTTCTGTTCTTATGGGGATGAAAGAGTCTGATTCGACAGACACCGGTATTGTGATAGGCGGTGCGTGTCTGCAGAAGGATGAGAAGGAATACAAGAAGAAAATAGCTTATGTATTTAGTGAATTGCCGTTTATGGAAAAATATCTGCTGTCTCGATAGGAAAATATTACGGCAGATATTACGACGGATTTAATCAGAAAAAATATGAGGCTCTTCTTAAGCAGTATGGTCTTATCGATTTTCCGGGCGTACCTCTTAGAATTTCAAAAAGTAAAAAGGATATTATGAATGCCTCGGATTTTTCGCAGGGGCAGAAGATACTGCTACAGCTTGCATTTGCACAGAGCTATGATGCACAGGTGTACTTTTTTGATGAACCTACGGGAAATCTGGATGTTGAATTTCGTGATAAATTTTATGAAACCATAAGGGAGCTTGCAGCAGATGAAAATAAATGCATAATTTATGCAACACATCTGGTCGAGGAGCTTGAGCATTTCGCAGATATATTTTATGGCTGCAAAAGAAAGACAATAGCACAAGCAAATTCTATTACGGTTCGCTGGATGAGCTTAGGGATTCCTACAGGCTTGTTTCCGGGGAAAAGGCATTGCTTGAGAGGATACCGAAGGAGCTTGTAGTCGGAGGGCGTTTAAGCGAAAGCTCGAACGAATTGCTGATGAGATATGATGAAGCAAAAATAACCGCAAAAATTAATCATGAAATCAGGCAGCATATGAGATATGCAGAGCTTAAAGAAATCATGTACTACGTACAGAAGAAAGAGATAATAAAAGAAAGTGGTGATGAGTAATGATCAGGGATTATTTTGAGAGAAAAAAGATATGGTTATCCAGTTCACCGGGGCATATCGGTTTGGCATTTATCGTATTACTTGTGACAACACTGTGCGGCATGTTGGGCTTTGTATTTGCCGGATTTCTGTTTATGCTATCCATTGCAGTATTTAGAAGCCTCGAGATAAATGAGCTTTTACCCTTTTCAAAGAAGGGAAGAAAAACAAGATTTTTAACAGAGGTGATGCTTGATTTACTGTGTTTAAGTGTTCCTCTTCTTATAAACACTGCGTTTATTGTGATAAGGCACAGAAAGCTGGAGCTTTTTTCACATCCGCTTTATGTGGCGGTATGTTTTATTTCATATATCATAATTCTTGCACACTTTTCGATAAATGATATCTTTTGGAAAGCGGCAGAAGACAGCAGAAATTTAGAAAAGTGTTTAGCTGACGCGAGTGTTTCAAAGTCTGTAAAAATATATGAGACTTTTATTGCGTTGGTAAAAATTGTTATAGACACAGGGTTGTTTGTCTGCTTAATGACTATTGTTACAAATGGCAGCTTTTCTGATTTTGCAGGAATAGACAATGAGTTCTATAAGCTTGGATGTATATCAGGGATTTTGTCAGGTACTATACTTGTGATAGACATGGTAAGAACTACTGGAGGCAGAAATGAATATTTCCATACAGTCTAAGGGCGGAACACCAATTTATGAGCAGATTGTCACGCAGATAAAGGAGCAATACTTGCCGGAAAATTGAATAAGGATGATGCGCTTCCATCGATAAGGGCGCTTTCAGCGGACATTAAGGTCAGCGTCATTACCACGAAAAAAGCATATGAGGAGCTGGAAAAGGAGAAAATGATATATTCGGTGCCTGGAAAGGGCTTTTTCGTGGACAATCCGGATATGGCATATCTCGAGGAAAAACGTACTTTAAGTGTGGAGGAGGAGCTTGCTGCGGTTATAGAAAAGGCAAAGGCGGCAGAGCTTGATGAAGCAGAGTTTATTGATATGGTGAGGATACTTTGGGAGGAGGAAACATGCTAGAGGTTCAAAATTTATCTTACAGTACGAAAACCTTTTCTATGGAAAATGTCAGCTTTTCACTGGATGACGGATATCTCATGACACTTTTGGGAAGAAATGGCGCAGGAAAAACTACGCTTTTTGATTTAGTGTACGGACGTATTGAACCACTGAGTGGAAAGGTATTATGGAATGATATTGATGTCACCGGAATGAAAGCAATTGACATTCTGTATCATGATGAGGTGGCATATGTCGGTGGAAGAAGCTGGTGTATAGGCGGGATTAGGGCTGACGAAAATATCAGGCTGTTAAGCTGTCTTTACAGCAGATGGGATCAGAAGCATTTTGATGAAATGCTTGAAATGATGGAGTTCACCAAGGAAGAATATACGACAAAATTTGAGGAGCTTTCAACAGGAAAACAGATGCAGCTCCAACTGGCTTTTGCTCTGGCAAGGCACCCAAAGCTTCTGCTTTTGGATGAGCCTATGGCAAATCTGGACCCGGTCGTAAAAACAGACATCTGGGAGCTTTTGATCCGAACAATAGAAAAAGAAAACATAAGCATCATAATCAGCACGCATCTGGTTGAGGAGGTCAATGACATAACTGACTATATCGGATTGCTTGATAATGGCAGGCTTGTTAAATTCGGGGACAGGGAACAGATATTAAATGATGATTTAGGAAATAAAAATAAGAATCTCAGGGAATTACTGGAGGAAGAAAATGGATAAAGCGGAAGAAATTTTTGCAGAGGGCATAGAAGATAGAAATGTGAAAACAATAAGGCAGGCGAGAGTACTTTTTGTAATATGTCTTATGGCAGGCATGTTCATCATATTTGAAAGTGATGACATCTTTAAGTGGGCTGCAGTGTTGGCTGTTTATTTTTTTACAGATTCGTTTTATAAGAAATATCTGAGAGTGGAAGCAAATTTGGCTGATGATATGACCGGCAATGATATTTATCAGTTTATAGGGCAGCACGCACTTTCGGTGGATTGCTATTTCGGGATTATTTCAAAAAAAATACGCAAATACAGGATAATTTTTTTGGCAGAGTATTTTTTGTGTGCCATATTCTCAGATTCAAAGGGGTATGGCTGATTATTGCCGTGTTGAGCGTTGTCGTAACGTATGCCACCGCATGGATAAAAAAGAAATATTTTATCTGCCGCCTGGTGGGAAAGCTAAAGCCTGTTGAAATGATATTAACTTTCACAGATAGTTTTTTAAACATATTTAAATTGCTAACTTGAAAAAGTAAATTCCAGTGCAGAAGTAAATTCCACACTCATTTAAAAGTTCTTGATTTTCTAAGAGTTTTATAAGCTCAAAACGCTTATTTCTGTTATAATAGGAGTAACTTCTTGGAAAAAACTGATTTGATGGTATGACAAACGGACCACTGGAAGGTAGTGTGCGAGACTAAATTCCACCGGTCATGTGAGGAAAATGTGAAAGTTTAATTTCCAGTCCGACAGCAGATTTCTAAGTGGTTGTTAATGGTTGAAGCGAATCAGCTTAGGCGTTAGATTGACCAAATCAGGG
>ENA-OQER01000841-OQER01000841.1-human-gut-metagenome-genome-assembly--contig:-NODE-841-length-16093-cov-2.479268_pt1 | contig 16093 bp, 21 predicted proteins | sample MGYA00242797_ERZ504639 | MGnify/ENA primary metagenome ERZ504639 (study PRJEB26092, sample SAMD00036306) | human gut metagenome | host: Homo sapiens | study: EMG produced TPA metagenomics assembly of...
TACTGGCCTCTGGAATAGAGCTGGAATGCATAAGTTGTAAGAACCTCTGTTGCATGTCCAGGACCGCCGTTTGTAAGTACATAAACAATATCGAATACTTTCAGACCATATGTAATACCAAATACAAGGTTGATCATGATAGCACCACTCAGCATCGGAAGTGTTACATACCGAAGTCTCTGCCAGAAGTTTGCACCATCGATCTGCGCAGCCTCATAATAAGATTTCGGAATCGTATTCAGACCTGCAAGGAAGATAGTCATGACATAACCAATGCCTCTCCACGCATCTACACCATAGATGGATTTCCATACAATAGCCAGATCAGACAGCCATTTCTGTTTGAAGATTCCAAGATGGAATGCATCAAGAAGTGTGTTTAAAAGTCCGTTATTATAATTCAGGATGGATTTAAATACAAGACCAATGATTACAAAAGGCAGAATAGACGGCAGGTAGAGCAATGTTCTGTAAAGCCTTTGCCTTTAAGTCCCTCCTGAAGCATAATCGCGATCAGAAGAGCCGGGATCAGCTTAACGATGTTGGAAATGATAGTAAACTTCAATGTATTGCCAATACCGCTCAGATAAGACTTATCTGATGTAAAAATCTCAGCAAAATTCTGCAGTCCCACAAAATGAGTACCATTAAGAACACTTCTGGAGTTCCAGTCTGTAAAGGAGTAACCAACACCCATTACACTGGGAAGCAGGAAAAAAATAATATATAATGCCAACGGCAGTATCAGAAACCACTGTGGATAGATTCTCTTCTTATTCACAGAAAGCACCTCCTGTTTTAAGTTAAAACAGAGCCGGCAAATACCGGCTCTGCCTTCGGGTCAACTAGTTTTAAGTTCTGTTATTTATTTCCAGTTCTCGTCGCCTACAGTTTTTGCTGCCTCAGCACGGTTGGTATCCATGTTCTTAAGAACATCATTTGCTTCCATCTCGCCCTGGCAGAATGCAACCATATCCTGACCAAACTGTGTCCAGTAATCGTTTGTATATTTTGTACCTGTCTGAAGTGTTACAACAGCCTTCTTGTCATCCGGAACTGTTTTAAGGAACTCCTGCTCCTCCGGCAGCCAGTGCTGCTCAAGCTTGTCATCGTTAACGTCAAGGTTTGTGTATGCCGGAGAGTTATCAAGAATTTCCTGAAGGCTCTCTGTTGTTGTAACGAAGTTGAAGAACTCTTTTACAAGATCCTCATGCTCTGTTCCCTTGTAACCAAACATTGTCGGGCCGGAGTTGCTGCTTGGATACCAGGTATTGTCGCCAAGTGGCTCAAGGAACATTCCAAACTCATCAGATGTGCCTGTGTCTTCCTGGATCTGTTTGATGAACTGGAATTTGCAAGTGCCATTGCACAGTTTCTGTCACCAAATTCGTTGGACATGTTTGTACTGTCTGTTCCGATCCAGTCTTCTCCGAAGTATCCTGCATCAGAGAGTTCTTTGAACTCATTCAGACTTCAAGCATCTTCTCGTTATCTGCAAATGTTGCTTTGTTTTCATTTAATTCGTCATAAAGACCAGGTGTTGCTTCTTCATAAACGCCGCCGATCTGGAAAATGCCAGCTGATGCTGCCATCCATCTGCACCAGGCATGAACCAAGGTGTGATTCCTGCATCCTGGATCTTACCGCAGAGTTCTTTCAGCTCATCATATGTTGTCGGTACTTCCCAGCCGTTCTCTTCGAACAGTGTCTTGTTGTAAACCATTACATACTCCGGAGATGCGTTCCAGATCTGAAGTCCGTACAGTTTGTCATTGTATACGCAGGACTCTTTTCTTGTCTCCGGCATAACATTCTCCCAGGAAGCTCCTGTAAAGTCGATGCAGTATTTCTCAGGATCAACGATGGTAGATTCAATTGCAAACGGGTTGGACTGGATCCAGAAGATATCTGCACAGGAATCTGTAGCAAGTTTGGACTGAAGAAGATCTGAATACTGATCAGCCGGAATTGTCTGAAGGTCTACGGTAACATCGTAGGTATCCTCAAAACGTTTTAATTGTCTCATCGTAACGATTGTCCATCCATCCTGCTGAAACCAGGATGCTGAGCTCCTCGCCTGCGAAATCGCTCTTCTCATCCGCTGCAGATACGTTCACTGCAAGTCCTGTCGTCATGGAAGCGATCATTGCTGCTGCACAGGCTACTGCCAGAAATCTCTTTCTTTTCATTAATGTTTCCTCCTTTTTGACTGATTTTTCGTTCTCTCTTGATGATATTAGTTTATCATCTGATCATTTTAAAAGCCATGGATATTCCTGCCCTGTATTTGTACTTTTTTCACAGTTTATTATACTTTTTTCATATTTTCCGTAACTATACACAAGTTTCTATTGACATTTTCAAGCACTATTTCAGAATTACATTTTTACGGTTTGTACTTTTTTTACAAATGTGCTATACTTTTAGCCAATGTTTTGCACGACCATTTCACACACAGGGGCTTACCAATATGAAAACACGCAGTCTGCAGTCCAAACTTTTTATCGCCTATCTTGGCATGGCCTGCCTGATCCTTTTTTCTTTTGCCATATTCTTTTATGTTTTTTCATCCGGGCAGCTGAAGAAAAGCCAGATCAGTGCCATGAGCACCTTAAATTCCACATTTCAGTCCCAGGTAGACTCTGCAATCCAGAATCTTGACACTGTATCTGTAAACATCAATTACAGCAACATGTCGAAATCCGTTCTCGACCAGAAATTTGACCTTAATATTTCCGATGAAATGCTTTCTGCCATGTCCGATCTTTTTATCTCCTTAAGCGGCACTGAATTGAAAGCAGATCAGGTAAATCTTTATGATTTCTCCGGATATGTGCTCCAGGCCGGCCTTTCCACCATGGTCAAAAAAAGCAACGACTCTCATAATGAATGGATCCAGAAAGCCCGTGAAGCCAACGGAAAAAAGTCCTGACAGCTCCTTACAGCACTTACGTCTATTCAAAATCTGCCCGCTATCCCCAGTGGTTCATCTCCCTGTACCGCTCCTTCACCAACCAGTACGGCCGTGGTGTCGGCGTGATTGAAACCGCCAAACAATGTAAATCCATCTTTAAGAGCATCATTCCTATGAGAAAAAAATCACGGAAATGCTGCCAGTGTCTATGTTTTCAATGAGTCCGGCGATCTTATCTATCCTTATGATATCACAGCCGACGATACCAATGATATTTCAAAATATTACAAACTTACTGATTCTGACCAGGATACCCTTACCATACAGAGTCCCGTCACAGATCAGAAAGAATACGTCTCCAGACTGAATTCCGCATATACAGGCTACACTTATCTGACTATCCAACCGGAATCTGTGATCCTTGCCCCTGCATACAAAATGCTGAAGATCCTTCTGGCTGTTGTTGCTACTTTTCTTGCCGCAGCAGTAATCATTTCCTACAGGCTTTCCCGCTCTGTAGTAAAACCGGTGAAACACCTGAAGCACATTATCCAGCGTATGGAACTGGACACTCTCGGCCAGGAAAAAGTCACTTCCTATCCGGTTTCCGTCAATGAACTGGAAGAACTGTATCAGCATTCCAGCTGATGAGCGATAACCTAAAAGATTCCATGACTCAGCTTAACGAAGCCAAGGAGCAGGAAATGAAAGCACGCAGCATGGCTTTGCAGAGTCAGATTAATCCTCATTTTTATTACAACTCTCTTTCCAGCATTATGGTGCTTGCAGAAAACGGAGATACGGATACCGTGGAAAAAATGTGCCGCAATCTTTCCAGGATCATGCGTTATATTACCAATACTGCTGAAACAACTGTAACACTCCGCGAAGAGCTTGATTATGTCCAGAAATATCTCTACTGCATGAAGGTCCGCTACCAGTCCAGTCTGAATTATTCCATTGATGTAGATGAATCTCTTCTGGATCAGCCGGTTCCGAAGCTGATCATCCAGCCTATTGTGGAAAACGCTATCAAATATGGTTCTGACTGCGAACCGCCATGGACTATCACAATCAGCAGTACAATAAACCAAAACAGCTGGCAGATCGATGTTACAGACACCGGACCGGGATTCACTGAAAAAGCCAAGAAAAAAATAAATTCAGATATCATGAATGCCATTCGAAATCCCGGCATGCCTGCTTTGAAGATCAACGGTCTTGGCACTGTCAATGTATTTCTCCGCTGGAAACTCTTCTGCAAAGATGACATAATTTTCAGGTATGGAAATACAGCGGACGGCCACGGAATTGTTTCTATTGGACGGTATTTTCAGACAGATGCGGAGGAATAATACTATGAACTATACTGTTATTGTGGCAGAAGATGAAGAACTTCTTCTGAATAATCTGGTACATAAGATTGAAAAAGCAGATCCTGATTTTCAGGTGATCGGCACAGCACAGACAGGTGCACAGGCCCTCTCGCTGGTGGAACAGATGAGCCCGGATGTGGTATTTACGGATATCAAGATGCCCGTCATGGACGGAATCACCCTGCTCACCAGGATCCGTGATCAGTTTCCCTTTACGAAATTTGTGATCACCAGCGGATTTTCTGATTTTAAATATGCAAAAAAAGCCATCACGCTGAAGGTTTCTGATTACCTTCTGAAGCCTGTAGATCCGGACGAACTCCAAAATGTTCTCCTTAAGATCAAACAGGAACTTCAGATCAAACGTGATGACTACGAAACCGTATTCGCCCCAGGTGCTTCCTGCATGTCACCGGGACAGATTGCAGAGCTTCTCAAGAACTTCATGGTACAGAATTATGCAGAGGATATCAACCTGAACCTGATTGCAGGAACCATGAACTACAGTCCCAGCTACCTGACCAAAATCTTCTGTCAGGTCTATGACTGCACCCCTACCAAATATCTGATCAATCTCCGGATGAGCCATGCACAGAAGCTGCTGATCCATGAGCCTTCCCTTTCTGTAAAACAGATCGGTGAAATGTGCGGCTATCACGACCAGGGATATTTCAGCAGGATCTTTAAGAAACATACAGGGAAAAGCCCTCTGGAATATAAAGATGAGGGAGAGAGCCAGCAGATCAGTTAATAAATTTTCCAGGTATATATAAACAAAAAGTCATTTCACGACGTCCGGTTATGCTCTGTTCCCAAAGCATCCGGCTTCTGAAATGACTTTTTATATTTTATTTCACAACTTCATACATATACAATTCATGAAGAGCTCTCGTCGCCGCAATATATCTCGCCCGCTCCACGATCGGACTTCGGTCTTCCCCAGGAAATACAGAAAATACCTGATCAAACTCCAGACCCTTTGCCATGTAGAATGTTGTGACAGTCAGGCCTTTTTGGAAGTTTGTGCTGTCTCTGTGAAGAAGGGACAAACGCTCCTTGGTATCAAAGCCTTCTGCTTCCAGCTTCTCCTTCAGAATGTAGTAAGTTTCCCTTGCTTCATCTGCAGTTCTTGCGATCACTGCTGCTGTTTCATATGAAATAATATCTTCAACACCTTCATCTGCATTCTCAGCTATGACTGCCTGCTTCTCAAGCCGCAGCTCTCTCACTACGCTCTCCAGTGCCTCCTCAAGCCCCGGAAATTCTTTTTCCACAACAGGTTTTCCATGACGTTCAAAAAGCTCCACTTCCGTAATTCCCGCCAGTTTATTGGCATAAGACGCAATCTCAACAGTATTACGGTAGCTCTTGTTCATCACGATCCTGCGTATATCTTTTCCAAATATCTTAGGCAGAAATGTCAGCACATCCTGTTGCTCGCCGTCCATAGTCTGTTCTCTGTCCCCAAGAATAGTCATCCTGCATTTAAAGAGTCTCTGAATGATCAGATACTGGATCATGGAATAATCCTGCATCTCATCCACGATCAGATGGCGCACACCGGAATCCTCCTGCTGAGTTTCCAGCCGATATTTCAGATACAAAACCGGATACACATCCTCATAGCGCAGCTTCTTTTTTCATACTGAACCTGTGGAAGAGAAGGAAAACCCTCCTGTCTCAGGAAACGGTTGTACAGCACATAGAGATCTCTTGTCTCATACATCCTGTAGAAACGGTTCTTCACAGCCTCCCTTTCCTCATCCGGAAGATCGAATCCCTTAAGAGTCTCCACCTCATCAATGAAATATTCTGCTACTGCATCCATTCTGGAAAGCAGCGGGATATCCATGAATTTAAAGTAAAAAAGCTCTATGATCTCCTGCTCTTTTTTGACCACGCCTCTGTGTTCCACATCACGGAAGTTCATAAGGCTGTCCTCAAGCTCCACCAGATATCCTTCCATACGATCCAGAAAATCCCGTGACAGTTTCTCTTTCAGAAGCTTTTCATCGCATAATCCTGCAATCTGACGCTCGATCAGATCATATCTGTCTTCACAGTCAGAAACAACATTTTTCAGTCTCTTGTATGCAAAAAGGTCAAAGCTCATCTCCCGGATATTCTCCTCGCCAAGCTCCGGCAGGATATGGGAAATATAGTCCGAGAACACCCCATTCGGTGAAAGCACCAGCACAGAAGAAGATTTCAGATTTTTCCTGTCATGATACAGGAGATAAGCGATCCTGTGAAGGGCAATGGAAGTCTTTCCGCTTCCTGCTGCTCCCTGGATCACCATGATACGATCCGAAGTGTTTCGGATGATCGCATTCTGCTCCTTCTGGATCGTGCGGATAATATTCTTCAGCTGTACATCACCGTTGCTTCCAAGCTCTGCCTTCAGGATCTCATCGTCGATCTTCACATCACTCTCAAACTCATAGATCATTTTCCACCGCGGATCTTGTACTGCCACTTGGCAGCAATATCCCCGTGGATCTCGCCAAAGCGGAGCCTGGTAGGAAGCCGGTCCCTTGTCAAAATCATAGAACAGTCCGGACACAGGTGCTCTCCAGTCATAGATCAACGGAAGTCCGCCGTTCTCCTCAGCCAGGTTCGCAATTCCGATATAAAATATCTCCGGCTCATCTTCTCCTTCATAGCAGAAATCCACCCTTCCGAAAAACGGTGAATCCATCATCTTCCTGAATCTCCGACGCAGTTCGATCTTCTCATTGCTGGCATTGATCTCATGGAGAAGTGCCTGCTGGTTATCAAAATTCTCATATCCGTACTGGTCCATCTCTGTATAGTTTTCCCAGTAGTACTCATGCATACCTTCGATTTCTTTCTGCCCGACCTCTATGGATTCATCCAGCTGTGCGATCCTGTGCTTCAATGTCTCTGTCACATGTGAAAGGTATTCACGTCCGTTTTTTACCGCTGCCATAAGCCTTAATCCACCACTACAGCAGTTCCACTTGCTGTTACCATCAGCATTCCATTATCTGCACCAAGCACTTCGTAGTCAATATCCACACCGATCACTGCATTAGCTCCCATTGCACCTGCACGCTGCTCCAGCTCTGCCAGGCTTCTCCTCTGGCTTTCTGAAGTTCTTCCTCATAACCGGCGCTTCTGCCGCCAAAGAAATTCCGAAGACCTGCTCCAAGATCTTTCATGAAATTTACTCCTGTGATCACTTCTCCGAATGCGATTCCTTTATATTCACGGATTGCTCTTCCCTCTACAGATGGCGTTGTTGTTATGATCATGGTAAAATCCTCCCGTTTCTGTTGTTTTTTCTCAGGCATAAAAATGCCTTATTACAGAATTATACCCGAAAGCCGTCACGATGTATAGAGTAAAAAAAGGCTGCCCAAAGAGATGCCAGGCACCTTTTCAGACAGTCTTTCCTTATTATCGCTTATTTATTTTACAACTTCAGTCACATAGGAAACTTCTTCCATTCCCGGATAACTTCCCTGACGCCCGCCAACAGTTCAGAGTTCCTGTTTTATCATCCCAGGTAAGCTCTGTTGTTGCATAAGCACCGTTTTCAAAATTGTAGTTATTTCCCTCATCCTCATAAATAGTGAACTTGCAGTCTTCACCTGGATATACCATAAGTTTCACCGACTCCTCAGGTTTCTGGGAAGCATATACAAGTCCCTCTGCAACAGGAAGGATACTTCCTGCTTTTACAAAGATCGGCATCCGGTCGATCGGAGCATCTACGGTTACGTACTGGCCGCCTTCATACTCCTTGTTTGTCCAGTAATCGTACCATTCGTACCTGCCGGGAGATAGCATTTCCATGTTTTCTCTCTATGGAGCTCAGTACTCTCCGGTCCGTAATACATCGGCTCTGTAACAGCACAGATCAGAAGGGACGGTCCGAACATAAACTCATTCTCAACCTTGCGTGCTTCTTTATCCTCCGGGAAGTCAAAGAGAAGGCTTCTCATAATCGTATAATCATTAAAATGTACAGCACCTGCAAGGGAATAAATATACGGCATCAGATGATAACGGAGCTTGATAAACTTCTCGATGGCATCATAGAACATGGTTCCTTTTTCACCAAAGTTCCAGATTTCTCTTGGTGTATCAGTTCCATGGGAACGGAACATCGGAAGGAAGGTTCCCATCTCCAGCCATCTTGTATACAGCTCACAGTATCCTTTATCCTTCACACCTTCGTTATATTTGCCCTGCCAGAACCATTTCGGCTCCGGATCTGTGTTGCAGCCGCATCCACGGTTCTGCCACTTATCAGCAACTGTAAAGAAAGCGCCGATATCCAGTGTCCAGTATGGATATCCACTCAGTCCCATATTCAGGCCTTCCACGATCTGTGTCTTAAGATTATCCCAGGATGCACAGGTATCGCCTGACCACAGCATTGCAGAATATTTCTGGCCGGAAGCATAGCCGGAACGTGTCAGGTTAAGAACTCGTTTCTCTTCTGTAGTTTTTCTCTGATTCTCATAAATTCCCTTTGCATGCATCAGTGCAAAAGCATTGGCAACAGCAGGATCCAGATATTTCTTGTGCTCACCGCCGACAAGCTCATATCTTTCCCATGGCTCTCTCTTTGCTGCACCATTCCAGTCAGGACCGGAAAACGGTTCTGTGGAATCGCACCACCAGGAATCAAAGCCCTGGTCAAAAAAGTCCTTCCTGTGCCTGTTTCCAGTACATTTCTCTCGCTTCTTCATTAAAAGCATCATAAGTCGCATAATCATAAAGAAGATGACCAGTCTTAAAAAACTCTGTATGGTTCTTGCCGCCTGCATTCATATTCGGCCATACGGAAACCATGGTATGGGCATTCAGTTTGTGGATTTCCTCCGCACATTCTTTCATATCTCCGTAACGCTTCTGATCCAGGATCTTCTCGCCCCAGTTTCCAGGATCCCAGGTATTCCAGTCCTGTACCACACAGTCAAGCGGAACCCCGATCTTACGGTAGTGGCGAACAATCTCAAGAAGCTCTTTTGCCGTGTAATACTGCTCTTTGGACTGTACATAGCCATAAGCCCATTTCGGCAGCATCTGCGCCTTGCCTGTAAGATAACGGTAATCATGGATGATCTCATCCATAGTATGACCGCCCATAAAATAATAATCGATCTGATCTACAGTATCCAGAAACAGATAGGAATCTTTCAGATCATCATTAAAAGTCATAAGTGAACAGCAGTCAACAAGAATTCATATCCTTCTGTGGAAACCAAAACCGGCATCGGGATACGCATGTTATGCTGATATAAGTACTGGCAGTGACCTCTGTAATTGTAAATACCTTCCTCTGCCTGGCCAAGCCCATGGATTTCCTCATCCTCTTTCCATGTGAAGAACAGTTTTCCACGATATGCTGTTCTTACTTTCTCAGCTTTCAGATTCTGGATAAAATTCCTCTCACCGTCAACTGTCTTTACACGGTTGATGATCGCTCCTCATCGCCTGTATTATAGTGGATCACATCTGTTTCAGTCAGTTCCGGTTTCTTCTGGGAAAGCCACTTGCTTCCGTCTGCATGCTTCCAGATGATATCACCGGATGCAGTGTTGATCTCTGCACAAACTTTCACAGTTTTCACAATGATACTTCCTGCATTTTCCTCTGCTGAAAAATCAACCTCAGGATATTCTTTTTTCTCAATGATCAGGGAGTCCTGTGCCTCTTTGATCTCTTTTCCGGAAACGATCATGCGGATGATCTCCTCTGTCACCGGAACCACCCGGTATGTCAGCTTCCTGCTTCAAACTGTACATAGCTATCTGTTTTAACCATAATTTCCCTTCTCCTTATCTGTCCGGTAAATCAGACATTAATATTCCGTTTCTGATATCGGAGCCTTTCTAATAAAAAAGCTCCGATATCAGGACAAAATTTCTTACTTTTATCCTAACATCGAAGCCTGATTTCCGTCTATGACTTATCCGCTCATGAATTTTAACTATTTTTACTGTTTCTTCTGCTTCTCATCTTTCGGCGGTTTCCCCACGTGTTTTTTGTAAAGTCTGTAAAAAATTGGAAATATTATTAAATCCGCATTCCATGGCGATTTCCGTAACATTTTTATCTGTTTCCCGAAGAAGCTCACGCGCATGGTTGATCCTCATCCTTGTGACATAATCGCTGAAACTGATATTTGTCACCTTACGGAAATAAGAAGAAAAATAGTTGGAACTCATATATACGGAAGAAGCAACTTCTTCCAGAGTGATCTTCTCACAGTAATGATCATCTATGTAATTAAAAGCCTGCTCAAGACGCTTCATTGCATTTTTCTTCTCACGGAGCATTTCCCCTGACTTGCTCTCATCCTGATAAGCCCGGATCAGCATGGTAAGGATGCGAAGTACATTCGCCTTGATCATCAGCGGATAGCCTTCTTTTTTCTGCTGCCATTCGTGATAGATCTCCCAGATACTGGAACGGATCTCTCCGCTTACCTCTTCTTCCCTGCCGATACGGTTCTTGAAATTACTTCCTCTCTCAACAAACGGCTTCAGATATTCCGTATCAAAAATACTCAGCTTTTCGGCCACGATTCCGGTGAAAAGATCATCACAAGAAGCTTCATGTCTCCACCGATCAGCTTCCATCCATGAGGCTCCACATTATTGAAGATGATGATGTCATCTTCTTCCATTGTATATTCCTGCCCGTTTACAAAATAATTTCCCTTGCCCCCCAACACACAGGTGATCTCGAAATAGCTGTGCCAGTGATAACTTCCAGGCCGACTGTTCTCCGGTGTCAGTTCCACCTCTGAAATCTGAAAAGGAAATTCTTTGTCAAGGGGTATGTTGTCTCTCTCTAATCGCAAATTCTGCCTCCTGTAAACGCAGACACTGTCATCGCATCAGCTGTTTCCGGCAGGACCGGCAGCTTTTCCAGTGTCTTCTTACGCTCACAATATTATAGCAGATATTATTTTTCCATGCAATCTGTGATAGTTCGTTCTAACTCTTCCAGCTGATCTTCGTGCTTCCCATGGACAGCAATGCGGAAATAATCATTACCCTGAATTCCTTTTATCATATAGTAATCGCTGTCAATCTTAAAAAACGGCTGTTTCAGCATATCAAGATATGTGAATCCACCCAATGGTCTCAGCTTCAGAATGATTCCCGCTCTACCGGTTCATCCAGAAGATAATCCAGGCAAACCAGCCGGATTCTGCACATTTTTCCCTGGAAGGCTGTTTTCCTATTATTTTCATAATCGTGTATTCCCCTTTCCTTTACAGGCAGATTTCCCGTGGATCTACTGTCTGCCCTATATGACTGATTCCTGTGATCGTTCTTCGTAATACATCCGTATAAATTTGCTCTGTAACTTGCCTGCTAAATATTCCGTGCCACAGATGCTGCTATTTCCTTCGCAGCTCCTAAAAATTCCTTTATATCCTTCTCCTCCGTAAACCACGAAACACTTACTCTCACAGTTCCGCCCTCTTCTGTTCCCATTGCCTTATGGATCAATGGCGAACAGTGAAGCCCTGAACGGACAATGATCCCATATCCGCTTTCCAGAATATACGCGGCATCCGAAGCTTTCAGTCCCTGAAATTCAGCTCATCACAGGTCCTCTGCATACGTCATGGTTTCCGTAGCTCCTTACACCCTCTATCTGTTCCAGACCACAATAAAGCATTTCCATTAGACGAGCTTCTTTTTCCATAATTGCCGCAAGTCCTGTCTGCTCAATAAACTCCGCCCCAGCCAGAAGTCCTGTGATTCCCGGCATGTTCTGAGTTCCTACCTCATACTCATAATCTTTGTTCTCGTAGGTAAGCTGTGCGCTGTTTCTTCCGGTTCCCCCATATTTCAGAGGCTTCAGCTCAATTCCGCTCCTGACATAAAATCCGCCGGTTCCCTGAATTCCCATCAGACTTTTGTGGCCTGTAAAAATAAGCGCATCTGCTTCCCATTTATCTGCATCAACAGGGATACAGCCAGCACTCTGCGACACATCCACGATCAGGATCAGTCCATGTCTCTTTACAAATTCCCGGATCATCTCCATATCCTGCACACAGCCTGTCACGTTGGAACAGTGGTTCACGATCAGCACACGGCTGTCCGGTCGTACTGCTGTTTCCAGGGCTTCTTCCGTCACTGTCCCGTTTATCATACACTTCACTACCAGCACCGGATGTTCTCTCAGCTGTTCCAGATTATATACCGGACGTAGCACACTGTTATGCTCTGTCTGCGTTACCAGGATGCTACTGCCTTTTTCACCGTAGTCCAGCCCCCCAAGGACTGTATTCATGCTTTCTGTTGCCCCTGATGTAAAAAATATTCTCTCTGTTTCCCTGATTCCAAGGAGCTGTCCCAGTTTTTCCCGGCAAAGTACTTCCACATCTTTTTCATGATCGAGCTGCCGCCCCGGAACTGCGAAGCAGGCGTGCCGCTAAGGCACGCCTGCACAGCTTCCAAAACAGCAGGGGGCTTCGGCCAGGAAGTTGCCCCGTTGTTCAGATATATCATCCAATCATCCTTCCAGAATATTGAAGTTCATAATTTTTGCAATCTTCTTGATCATCTTTGTGTAATCACCGAAGATCAGCACCTGATGATGTCCGAATCCTGCAAGATTGTGCATGAATTCTCTTGCATCGTCCATCTGGATGTAGTAGAACGGACTGCAGTATGTATCTGCATATTCAGAACGGATAACCTTGCCTTTCTTGATGCACATGGTATCGCCTGCCGGATTGAAACGTCCAAGTGTGATATAATCATCATCGTTCTCTGTGAAGTCAACCTGCAGTTTTCCACCGAATCCCTGGCCTGTGAATGCCCAGAGTTTGTATGCCAGCGGTTTTGTTCCATAACCGTTCATCTGAAGAGCCGGTACTGCATGGTGGATGCGGAGAAGCTCGTCTGTCTCGTGGTTCGGGTTACCCATGAATGCCGGACGTTCCGGCATACTGCATGATCAGCATGGCCATCAATGCGTTAAGGTCTTCCTCACATCCGCTTGGAATTCCCTCGTCTTTCATGATGGAATGACACATACATGGTGTGAATTTACGGTTCTGCGGGATTTCTGTTGTACAGAGCTCATGACATGCGGTTGAGAAAGCGTTGCAGTCATAAATATCCATCATCTTTTTGGCAGCCAGATAATATTTCACGTCATTGATAAACCAGTCTGTGTTTACCTGTGTATCAGTAGATCCAGCAATGATCTTATCTGCAATCGGCTTTGCTTCCTCATCTGTGATCTCATCCATATATTTGAAAATGGATGTAAATGGAAGCTTCACCACTTCAACTCCGTAACGCTGACGAAGGATCTCCGGATCGCGGATCAGACTCTGAATTCCGAATGTAGGCTGAGATCCTGCTGTCAGTACAAGCGCCCTTGTATTGCGAACTGCTTTTCTTACCCAGAGAATATGCATGATCTCATTCACATCCTGAAGATCCATACATACATATGCCTCTACTCCGATGGAACGGCAGTATGCTGCAAAATCAATTCCTTCGTTTCCGTTCTGCCAGATAACGACCGGCTTTCCGAAACGCTCAAGCTTAGGAATTCTCCATCCCATGCAGAGGAAGCAATCGATCTCATCAACATCCTCTCCGATTTTGCAAAAGGTCTTTATCTACAACAAAAGACTCATTATAGCGGACATCCACAGGCTCCGTGAATTCTACCTCATCAATAACCCCTTGTAATCCCTTAACTGAATTTTTGAATGCCTCATCAGCTGCTTTTGTCTCAGCTTCAACAGTCATATCCTCTTTATGTCCGGCACGACATGGTCCCTCCCAGAAATGTGTATGTGTCAGACATCCAACCAACGGTTTTACTACAAGTTTCATATCCATTGCTTTCTGTTTCATAATAAAAATACCTCTCTTCTCTTTAACATTCCGCATTTTCCAGTTTGTAGTTTTTCCACACACTCGATATATCCTATTATACTGTATGAATCATGGAATTCCTCTTTATTCTTCCGAACAGACTGTACTTTCTTACGATTTTGTGCTATTTTCATATAATTTATATTATTATTCCCATCATTTTTATATGAATTATACAATATTTATTCACCACATTAACCTGAAAAAAATCCGCAAAAAAAGCACCGGAAACGTGGCCGATCCGTTTTTCGGATGGAAGTACATTTCCGGTGCTGTAATCCTGCCCAATACTCAGGTTATCTTATGCCTGAGCCTCTTTTTTCTCAAACTGACTGTTATACAGATCCGCATAAAATCCTTCCGTGCCAGCAGCTCTTCATGATTTCCCTGCTCAATGATATCTCCGTCCTTCATCACCAGGATCAGATCTGCATCCTTAATGGTAGAAAGTCTGTGGGCGATAACAAAGCTGGTTCTGCCCTTCATCAGGTTATCCATAGCTTTCTGGATCTGCATTTCCGTTCTTGTATCAACGGAAGATGTGGCCTCATCCAGAATCAGGATCTTATTGTCTGCCAGGATCGCTCTTGCAATGGTAAGCAGCTGTTTCTGCCCCTGAGAAACATTGCTGGTTTCCTCATCCAGGACCATCTGATAGCCGCCAGGCTGCTGCATGATAAGTTGTGGATATGGGCCGCTTTTGCTGCTGCGATCACCTCTTCATCCGTTGCGTCCAGTCTTCCGTAGCGGATGTTTTCCATAATGGTTCCGGAAAACAGCCAGGTGTCCTGCAGCACCATTCCGAACATCTCACGGAGATTGCTGCGGTTGAAGTTCCGGATATCATGTCCGTCAACCTTGATGCTTCCGTCATTTACATCATAAAAACGCATCAGCAGCTTTACGATCGTCGTTTTTCCTGCGCCTGTAGGTCCTACAATGGCGATCTTCTGACCGTCATGCACATCTGCGGAAAAATCATTTACAATGATCTTATCCGGATTATAACCGAATTTCACATGCTCAAACTGTACATTTCCTTCCAGTCCCTCAATGGAATCCGGGTTCTCCGGCTGAAGCTCTTCCTCCGGCTCCTCAAGAAATTCAAATACCCGCTCAGAAGCTGCCGCCGAGGACTGCAGAAGGTTTGTAACCTGGGCGATCTGCTGGATCGGCTGTGTAAAGTTACGGATGTACTGGAAGAAAGACTGGATATCTCCAACCTCGATAGTTCCTTTGATGGCAAAAATCCCTCCGAGAAGTGCCACCATCACATATCCCAGATTTCCCACAAACTGCATGATCGGCATCATCATTCCAGAAAAGAACTGTGACTTCCATGCAGATTCATAAAGCTTCTGGTTGTCATGCTCAAATTCCTTCAGCACATCCTGCTCTTTGTTGAATACTCTTACCACATCATGGCCGCCGAAATTCTCTTCCACCTGACCATTTACTTTTCCCAGATACTCCTGCTGTGCCTGAAAATATTTCTGGGAATGTTTCATTACTTTATTAATGATAAACATGGAAACCGGCAGGATCAGCACTGCTGCCAGTGTCATCCACACGTTGATGGAAAGCATCATGATAAATACACCGATCAGTGTTGTTACGGATGTGATCAGCTGTGTCATACTCTGATTAATGCTCATCTGCAGGGTATCCACATCATTTGTCACCCTAGAAAGGATCTCACCGTTTGTTCTGCTTTCAAAATAATTCATTGGCAGACGGTTGATCTTCTTTGAAATATCCTTCGGAGATTGTATGTGACATCATTTGAAATCCCCGTCATGACAAAGCCTGGATCAGGGAAAACATGCACTTGCCACATACAGTCCCAAAGTCCACAAAGGATCATTCCGAATCTTACCGAAATCAATACCGCCTGTGCCGTTTAC
>ENA-OQER01000842-OQER01000842.1-human-gut-metagenome-genome-assembly--contig:-NODE-842-length-16084-cov-2.188820_pt1 | contig 16084 bp, 18 predicted proteins | sample MGYA00242797_ERZ504639 | MGnify/ENA primary metagenome ERZ504639 (study PRJEB26092, sample SAMD00036306) | human gut metagenome | host: Homo sapiens | study: EMG produced TPA metagenomics assembly of...
TCTGTAACAGACCACTTCTGTCACGCAGGTCGATAAAATCAGACTTCCTAAATTTCTTCTCTTCTGTACCCAGCCCATAACGGTTACTTTTTCACCGATGTTGGCACTGCTTACCTCGGTACATCTGTGGCTTCTGTGTAAGCCTTTCATTGATTCTGCCATGATTGTCTCCTTTATACTCTCCTTATTCTATTTGTTAAAAAACTCCTCAAATTCTTCGTATCCTTCTTTGGAAAGCTGCTCTTTCTGGAATTTCTTGTTCTTGTTCATGCGGACAACCAATACCTGCTGTCCGTTCTCGCGGGCTTCTTTTGCCTGTTTCATCACATCCACAAGTTTCTCTGCCGGATACTTCTTTTCTACTAAGTAAGCAACTCTCTTCGGACGCTCCGGAATTTTGAACCCGCTCTCCATCAGAAGCAGGATAATACGCTCAAATCCGATGGAAAAACCACATGCCGGCACATCGTTGCCTGTGAATTTTCCAATCATCTTGTCGTATCTTCCACCGCCGCCGCAGGCTGCACCAAGCTCCGGCATTGCGATCTCAAAAATGGTTCCGGTATAATAGCTCATGCCGCGCACGAGTGTCGGATCAAAGACCAGTGTAAATTCTGCATTCTTTGTCGCATTGACTGCCGTTGCAATCTCGGTCAGGCTGTCTGCCACTTCCTGATCCAGGAAATCACCCAGCTTGTCCTTTAAGAATGCCACACCTTCCGCAACATCCTTGCGGTCTTTTAATAACTCAAACAGCTCTAAGTATTTGTCAATCGACTCTTTTGCATAGCCCTCTTCCCCGAGTTCTGCTGCCACACCTTCGAGACCGATCTTGTCCATCTTATCGAGGGTGATGAAAATGCTGTCGTAATCCTTCTCTTCAAATCCGCTGTATGCTGCCATTGCCTTTAAAATCCGGCGCTCATTGATGCGGATCTCAAAATTCTTAAATCCAAGTCTGCCGATGGTAGTGGTTGTCGCGGTGATCAGCTCAATCTCTGCAAGATTACTCGGCTCTCCTAAAATATCAATATCGCACTGGGTAAACTGACGGTAACGTCCACGCTGCGGACGGTCGGCTCTCCACACGCTTCCGATCTGCAGTGCCTTAAACGGTGTCGGCAGATCATTGGCATGGTTTGCATAGAAACGGGAAAGCGGAACGGTCAGATCGTAACGCATACCGAAATCGACCACATCCGCCTCTTCTTTTGCGGTCTCGAGATTTAACTTCTCGCCACGCTTTAATACTTTAAAGATCAGTTTCTCGTTCTCGCCGCCCTGCTTGTTGGAAAGGTTTGCAATATTTTCCATGCATGGGGTTTCAATCGGCGTAAATCCAAAGCTGCGGTAGGTATCTTTGATCACGCTCGTCACATAATCACGGATTTCCATCTCTGCAGGTAATATATCCTTCATGCCGTTGACCGGCTTTTTGCTCAGTGCCATTTGATTTCCTCCATTTTTTTCTCTTTTTATCCAGCATTTATTATACGTTTCGGGGCCTCATACGTCAAGGATTGTTGCAAAATGCTTTTTCAATCAGACAACTGTGTGTTACAAGTTTACCTCTGAACAGTAACAGATCGTCCAAGAAAATGTCCGCACCCTCCCGTCACGAAATTGATCTGTTTCATCAGTTACTTTCTGATTATATTTTAAGGCAGATGTGAATGTTTCCATTTCACATCTGCTTAATGCCGTTAATACCCATTTATTTTAATTCATCTTCCAGCAATACTGCTGCGTCCTTTACACAGTCAATGCATTCTCTCCTGACAACCCCATCTGCAATACCTTTGAGTTCTTTACAGATAACGGTACCATTTTGTTCTTTGAATCTGCTGATGATTCTTCTTGCGCTCTGCATTGTTTTCTGCGGATTTTTATTGATCAGCCCCAATATATTTACTGCTCCGATGATTGCTCCGCATGTTGCTTCCATACTGCCACCCATGCCTACTGCAAATCCCTGTGTAAGATTTTTGACTGTTTCTTCATCCAGCCCTGCCTGTTTGCAATACGTACATGCCACAGCCTGCGCACAGTTATAACCACACATTTTTCTTTGAACTGCCTCTTTTACTTTTGATTCCATCTTTTTCTTTCCTTTTCTTTTTGTAATTAGGAAGGGGATTTCATCCAGCTATTTTTCTGAGAACAACTGCTGCTTGCGCGCAATCATCTCATCAATCCTCTTCATATACAGCCCGACATCTTTGACATTCTCACACCGCTCGATCCGTGTGTGCCATCCGCATTCGGCTGCGGCCATACCCGTTTGGTAGATGCCCCTGCACCACAGGCAACGATTGTCTGGCGTTCCTCCATGATTAACATGTTATACACCCCTGCCTTGCCCGGCTTGGCATATCCCACGTTTTCCATATTTCCCGCCATTCCTTTCTGACGGTACAGATAATACGGAGAGAGTCCCATCTGATGACAGTATTCGGCACACAGATCCATGTGCTCCTGCGTATTGACCATCATCATGCTCTCATAACGATCCTTGAAAATGTTTAACCGTGCCGCACGCTTGATGGCAAGTGAATGGATCGTGATATTATCCGGATCGAGTTCTTTTAAAATCTCCATCGTATTTCGCACATCCGAAAGATCCTCTTCCGGAAGCCCCATAATCAGATCCATGTTGATATTGTCAAATCCCAGCTTTCTTGCCATATGAAAACTTTCTATCGTCTGTTCGACCGTATGATGGCGTCCGATCAGATCGAGCGTTTTCTGCTTCATTGTCTGCGGATTGATGGATATACGGCTGATGCCATTCTTTCGCAGCACCAGAAGTTTTTCTTCCGTGATGGAATCCGGCCGTCCTGCTTCCACCGTAAATTCCAGACAATCTCCCAGATCAAACTGCACCTGATCTTGCGGATCAGACGATCCAGCTGGTATGGCTCAAGTGTGGTCGGTGTCCCTCCCCCGATATAGATCGAGTTCAGTTTGCGATGATAATTCTTTGCGGCAACATAATCCAGTTCCTTTTCCAGTGCGTCCAGATATGCATCAACTGTGTTTTCCAGGCAGTCAGCGGATAGGAAGTAAACGAACAGTACAGACAGGTGCTCGGGCAAAACGGTATGCCGATATACAGACTGTATCCATTCTTATAATCCAGCCGGGAAAGCAATGCCCGCTCACGCTCTGCAATGGCAATCGACAGATTGATTTTCTCATCGGATGCCAGATAGGTCTGTTTCATATAGGAAGCAATCTCTTCTTTTGTTTTTCCCTCATCAAGCATCTGCATCGGAATCTTCGTCGGACGGATACCGGTCAGTGTACCCCATGGCAGCGGCTGTCCCGTCTCTTCCTCAAGCAGGCGGTACAGATGTTCCTTCAATGCATTCTTTGTCTCTGTACGATTGGAAAAATCCACCGCAAAGGTGCGCGCGCCGGACCATCCGGCGCGTCATCCCAGGCGATGGAAATTCTGTCATCCGCATAATCAATCGAAAAATGGGAACTCCCCGCTTCTTCCTGCTCCGCAGAATGATTGGTACACGCCACATTTTTTTCGTCCGCATGCGCTTCCTTCGTATAGTAAAGCTCCACATCTTCCTTCGGGAAAAACGCTTTAATCAGCGAATGAATATCATATTCAAATTCTGTTCTGTTTAATGTTACAGTAATCATAAGTATGGATTGTACATCCTCTCGTTTTCAATGGTCGTTACATCGTTGTGTCCCGGATAAACGGTCGTGCGGTCCGGCAGTGTCATCAGCTTTTCCTTGATGGAACGAATGATATCAGACATGCTTCCGCCCGGAAATCGGTACGTCCTACCGATGTGCAAAACAGTGTATCTCCGGAAAATACCACATTTTCGTATGGGAAATAGTAACAGCATCCCCCCGGTGTATGTCCCGGTGTGTGCAGTACCCGGATATGAAATCCTGCCAGATCCAGTTCCTGCTCATCCTTTAAATATATGTCCGCATGGAACACGTGGTGTTCCCCTGTCATGTGGCATAAATTCATCTCTTCGTTTTCCAGCGTTTCTTTTTCCGTCTCATAGGCATAGACCGGAATCGAAATTCTTTGCCAGATCTGCTGCTCCGGTTGCATGATCAAAATGTCCATGTGTCAGCAGAATTGCCACCGGTGTACATCCTTCCTGACGCACACGCTCCGCCAGCTGCTTGGGACTGTAGCCGGATCAATAATGATCAGTTCTTTTGTCTCATCATTGATTGCAAAATAGCAGTTGGTCTGTACCGGCCCTACCACATAGTGATTTATTTTTAATTTTGCCATTCTCTTCCTCCTGTCGGCGCAACCTTAGCCGGTCGTCCGCTCCACATCCATCACGCTCTCAATCTGTCGGATCTTTTCCACAATTTTTGTGATCTGTCCCTTGCCTTTTGTCTGGAAGGCCACATCAATTGTTGCGATCCCCTGCTTGCTGGTCTTCGAGTGAATCCCGGAAATATTGATCTCCGCCTCTGTAAATACTTTGGTAATATCCACAAGAAGTCCGGAACGGTCGTGACAGAAAATCTTGATTTCCGCATGATACTCGCCAAACTGTTCTTTGTCTGCACCCTCCTGCCACTCAGCTTCAATCAGGCGCACACGCTCCATATCGGACAAATGCAGAATATTGACACAGTCGGTACGGTGGATCGACACACCACGTCCGCGGGTGACAAATCCCACAATCTCATCTCCCGGAACCGGGCTGCAGCACTTACTGAAATGCACAGCCACATCATAAAGTCCCTTGACCACAATTCCGCTCTTGGAATGCTTTGGCATATCCTCCTGCTTATTCTCCCCAACAGCCTCAAGCACTTCCTGATCTGTCAGCGTAATCGGATGATCCTTGCGGTATTCATCGTACATACGGTTTACAATCTGGCTTTCTTTCAATCCTCCGTGTCCTACGGTTGCCAGACAGGAATTCCAGTCATGGAACCCGTAATTTGCGGATAATCTTTCCCTGATAATTCCGGCTTATTGATTTCTCCGAAATTGATTCCCTTTGCCTTGGCATAATTGTTAATCAGTTCCTTGCCGTGCAGAATATTTTCTTCTTTTAATTCGCTGCGGAACCACTGATTGATCTTGTTCTTGGCCTGTGTGCTCTTGACAATGGAAAGCCAGTCACGGCTTGGTCCCTTGGAGTTCTGGGAAGTGATGACCTCAATCCGGTCTCCGTTCTGGATCACATAGTCAATCGGCACCAGCTTGCCATTGACTTTGGCACCTACCATCTTATTTCCCACAGCAGAGTGAATGCTGTACGCAAAATCAATCGGTGTGGAACCGTTTGGCAGGTTCTTTACATCTCCGGACGGGGTAAAACAGAATACCGTATCGGAAAACAGATCCAGATCACTCTTTAAAAGTGTCATAAACTCTTTATTATCCGACATGTCACGCTGCCACTCAAGGATCTGGCGCAGCCAGCTTAATTTTTCTTCTTCGGTTACGGTCGTGGAAGTGGTTACCCCATTGTTCACTTCCTTGTATTTCCAGTGCGCCGCAATACCGTATTCTGCGGTACGGTGCATCTCAAACGTACGGATCTGGATCTCAAACGGCTGTCCGCTCGGTCCGATCAGTGTCGTATGCAAAGACTGATACATATTCGGTTTTGGCATGGCAATATAGTCTTTGAAACGGCCCGGAATCGGTTTATATTTTTCGTGCATAATTCCCAGAGCCGCATAGCAGTCTTTTACGGTATCCACAATGATACGGATGGCAAACAAATCATAAATCTGATCAATGGTCTTGTTCTGGTTCACCATCTTTTTATAAATGGAGAAGAAATGCTTGGCACGTCCGGAAATCTCCGCTTTGATGCCGGCCTCTTCAATTTCTCTGCGCACATCGGCAACCAGTCCCTGTACATAGGCATCCCGCACATTTTTGCGCAGTGCAACCTTTTCCACCAGATCATAGTAAGCCTCCGGCTCCAAATATTTAAGTGAAAGATCTTCCAGTTCAATCTTGATCTTGCTGATACCAAGACGCTGCGCGATCGGGCAGTAAATCTCCTGTGTCTCACGGGCGATCCGCTGCTGTGCCTCCTTGGACTGGTATTTTAAGGTACGCATATTGTGCAGACGATCCGCCAGTTTGATCATAATGACACGGATATCTTTCGCCATCGCAAGAAACATCTTACGCAGATTCTCCGCCTGCATCTCCAGCCGGTCTGCATTCTTGTCCTTCGGATTTTTAATATTATCCGTCAGATGCAGATGCTGCAGCTTGGTTACACCATCCACGAGAAGAAGGACTTCATCCCCGAATTCCTCCCGCATCTGTTCTTCGGTCATCACGGTATCTTCCAGCACATCATGCAACAGACCCGCAGCAATGGTTTCCTTGTCCAGTTCCAGCTCTGCCAGAATGATTGCCACACAGAGCGGATGGATAATATATGCCTCTCCGGATTTACGCACCTGTCCTTTGTGCGCCTTAACAAGACATGATATGCCTTTTCAATTAATGTGATATCCGTGGAGGGATGGTATTTCCGGATACTTGCAATCAGTCGTCATACAAGTCCTCCGGCTTGGAAAATTCCTGAATTGGTTTAATGTTGTCGGAACCCGAATGATACTCGCGCTCAATTCGTTCCAGTTCTTCTGTAGAAATATCTGCCATGCGTTCACCCACTTTTTCCATATGCCATAATATAATAGATTATTATAATTTATAATTTTTCATATTGCAATGGTTTCCCCTAAGAAAACTCGTAGATATAACGTTGTGTCCGGCTCCCGGAAACATCTGTATCCTCCAGATAGTAAAATCCCAGTTTCTGAAGAAGTGCCACAGAAGCCACATTCTTTTGATCCGTCAGGGCATTGACTCTGGGAAAATCCAGTTCTTCCCGGGCAAATGCAAGAATCGCCTGACACACTTCCGTGGCCAGTCCCTGTCCCTGTCTGTCCGGATCGATCAGATATCCCAGTTCCAGTTCCACGGCATCCGGAAATTCCCGGTGCTCGAGTCCTGCCCTTCCGATCAGTTCCCCGGAAGCTTTATCAAAAACCAGCCACATCCCATATCCATAGTATCCGTACATATTGGTAATATATGCCTGCTGATATTTTTTTTCTTTTTCCTTTGCAAACAATGGTTCAATAAATCCCGGAATCCTCTCTCCGTCTGCATCCAGACGCCATGTTACCCCTTCTTTCTGATACAGTTTTTCCAAGGCGGAAGATCTTCCAGCGACAATTCCCGGATCACGCACCGTTTCGTGCGCGCAATCTCCCACGGCTGGCCATGGCATCTTTGAAAAATCCGCTCCAGAAATTCATCATCCACTTCCTCAAAACCTTCAATCACCATCCAGGCGCCCGCATAACTCTGTCCCGGAAATGCCGGATCTGCATAGGCAGCCACCGCCATATGCGCACGGACTGCCGCCTGAATCCCTGCATCTGTCGGCGTAATCAGGAGGACTTCCTCTGCATGAAGTTTCCACACAGCAAGCGCTTCTTCCGTTATGTTCTCCACCGGAAATACCGGAAAGCCTGTGGACAATTGCAGAGGATTCCATTCTTTCTGTTGATAGACCAGTGCCTTTAATTTCATCCTGTCAAAAAAGGCAGACTCTTTCGAATCTGCCTCTCCTTTCTAAATATTACACGGTTTCCGGTTCCGGATATTCTTCCCCGAAGGTATCCACAACAACTGTTTTCATCACCTGATCTTCCAGCGGACGATCACTGTAATCGGTAGCGGTCTCTGCAATGGCATCTACCACATCCTGTCCCTCGATAATCTTGCCGAATGCTGCATATGCGCCATCCAGATGCGGAGCGTCTTTGTGCATGATAAAAAACTGGCTGCCTGCGGAATCCGGCATCATGGAACGTGCCATGGAAAGCACGCCTGCGGTGTGGCGCAGATCATTTTTGACACCATTCTGTGCAAATTCTCCCTTGATTCCATATCCAGGGCCGCCCATACCGGTTCCTTCCGGATCTCCTCCCTGAATCATGAATCCTTTGATGACACGGTGGAAAATCAGTCCGTCATAAAATCCCTTTTTTACCAGACTGATAAAGTTATTTACAGTATTTGGTGCAACTTCCGGATACAGCTCTGCCTTCATCACTTTGCCGTCCGCCATTGTAAATGTAACTACTGGATTTGCCATAATATTTGTTCCTCTTCTTTCTTATATAAATTTATTTATTCTTTGGTCAGTGCCTCAACAACTTTTGGAAATTCCATAAAATGAGAAGCCTTAACCAGTACGGTATCTCCTTCTTTTACATATGCCAGAAGTTCTTCCGTCATCTCTTCACGGGTTTTCTTATAATGTACCTCACACTCTGGATTTGCTTTTGCCTCGCTGGCATATTCCTCCGCAAGTGTACCCGCACAGAACAATGCATCAATCCCGGAAGCGGCAACTGCCTTTCCGATATTTCTGTGAAGTTCCTTTTCCTCTGCTCCAAGTTCGCCCATATCGCCAAGCACCGCAATCCGTCTGCCGGATGTATGTGCCAGCACGTCAATGGATGCTTTCATGGATACCGGATTTGCATTGTAACAGTCATCAATCACCGTCATTCCCTTTACATGCAGCAGATTGGTGCGCCCTGCAATGGTCTGCACGGATGCAATGCCCTGTGCAATCTCCCGGATGGAAAGTCCCAGCTGCAGTCCGACCGCAGTTCCTGCCAGTGCATTGTATACATTATGTTCACCCGGAATCGGAATCTGTGCATCGAAATCGCCCTGTGGTGTATGGATCTTTGCACGCATTCCCTCGAGTCCATGATTTTCGATGTCTGTCGCATAAATATCTTTTTTGATATCAAATGCGGAATCCGCCCCCACTCCATAAAAAATTACCGGTTTTCCGTTTACCTCTTTTTTCGTGGAAAGCTTATCATCATCTCCATTTAAAATTACGGTTCCATCGACCTGCAGATGGTCAAACATTTCTGTCTTTGCCTGCAGAATTCCGTCTCTTGTACCAAGATTTTCCAGATGGCACAAACCAATATTTGTGATCACTCCGATATCCGGCCGTGCCATCGCTGCCAGACGGTGCATCTCTCCAAAATCGGAAATTCCCATTTCCAGTACCGCGACTTCGTGTTTTGCGCGAATCTTAAAAATAGTGAGCGGAAGTCCGATCTCATTGTTAAAGTTTCCCTCTGTCTTAAGCACTTTATACCGCTGTTCCAAAACGGAAGCTATCATTTCCTTGGTGCTTGTTTTTCCGACACTTCCCGTAATTCCAACCACTTTACAGGATAACTGTGTCCGGTAAAAAGCTGCAATTTTTTTCATCGCTTCTGTTGTGGAACTTACCAGAATATAGGGTCCCGTCTCTTCCGGCAGTGCATGATCCGAAAGCACTTACCAGTGCTCCCTTTTCAAATACCTGCGGAATAAAATCATGACCATCCACACGTGCCCCTTTGATCGGAATAAACAGATAATCTTTTTGTACCTGGCGACTGTCGGTCACTGCTCCGGCAATTTCCTTCGTAACCAGGTCCCGGTCCCCGACAAACGTCCCCTCACATGCCGCTGCAATATTTTCAATTGTCATCCCCGGCATTTTATTTTCCAGTTCATTTTTATAAAAACATCCAAACATGATTATCCCTCATACTTTTTCATGGAAATGGCAATCAGTTTCTCGCAGAGCTCATTGAAATTGATTCCAATTACAGCAGCTTCCTGTGGCAGCAGACTCGTCGGTGTCATACCCGGCAGAGTGTTTGCCTCCAGACAATACATATGATTATTTCATCCAGCAGGAAATCCGAACGGGAATAGGTATCCAGTCCGATCACTTCGGCTACCTGCTCTGCATATTTACGCATCTGCGCAGAAACTTCTTCTGGCAGATCTGCCGGACAGGTCTCTACCGCACTGCCTGCTTTGTATTTATTCTTGTAATCGTAGAAGCCCTGAATCGGCGCAATCTCAATAACCGGAAGTGCCTTTCCTTCAATCACACCAACCGAGAATTCACGTCCCTTGACATATTCCTCAATGACCAGCTCATCTTCCCAGTGAAACGCTTCATCGAGTGCTTTCTTAAACTCTGCTGCATCTCTGACAATCGTCACACCGATACTGGACCCTCCGCAGCATGGCTTTACGACGCACGGAAGTGTCAGCGGAAGCTTTGTCACATCATCCTCACGATTCTCTTTTTTTCATGGCAATGCCTCTCGGTGCAGGAATTCCCGCACTTGCAAACAGCTGTTTTGCCATACCTTTATTCATGGCAATCGCGCTGCTCAAATAATCACTTCCGGTATATTTTACACCAAGCAGATCAAAAGCTGCCTGTAGCTTTCCGTTCTCTCCGTTTTCTCCGTGCAGTGCCATAAACACGATATCTGCCATCTGGCACATACGGATTACATTCGGTCCGAAAAAGCATGGGGACTGATCCTTTCTGGAGCTTTTACGGCTGCCAGATCCGGTGCTACCTCCGGGATGTCATCTACTTTTACGCTGATTTCATCCGCACGGTCAAAAATTCCGTCCAGATTTTCCTCTTTATCACTGTAACCCATGAACACATCCAGCAAGATCACCCGGTGTCCATTTTCTTTTAATGCAGAAGCAACCATGCTTCCTGTCTTAAATGACACATCCCGCTCTGTGCTGAGCCCGCCTGCTAATACTATGATATCCATGATCTGTTTTCCTCTTTTCCATTAATAATAATCCTTCGGATACCGGAACCTTTTTATTTTCCGGCATCAGACCTTTTGTATCATTATATACGTTTGCCCCTGACTAACACAAGATATTATTTTCTTTTAGACACTTTTTTAACAATATCCAGCACTTCTTGTACAGAAAAAAAGAGACTGCTCAGCACTACAGTCTCCTTTTGCACAAACTCCGGTAGGATTCCCCCTTTATTCTATTGCTGCCGGCAAAGCCGCTGCCCTGCGATTCTGTTCCATTTTCCGCACCAGCTCTGCCATGTATTCGAAAAACTTCTCTCCAGATAGTTTTTCTCTGTGAGATAACTCCCATATTGATACAAAACATTTTTTAATTCTTCGGTTTCCGATAACTCCACTTCAAAAATAAACTGCCTTAACAGCTGCATGCGCTCGTCCTCTATGGAAAGAAGCCAGCTGGCAACCAGTTCTAAAAAATCTTCCCGCTCTATGAGGAACTGCACGTAGCGCCCAATTTTATTTTCTGTATAAATTTTCTTCTTCTCCTTTTTCTTTTGTTTTCCTACCCGAATTTGTATCAAAAACCAACCCCCAATGTCAGTTTCTATATGTAATCATATCTTATTACATATTTGATGTAAAGACGCGATTCGCGTATGCTTTTTACACAAAGTATTACTGTATAAATAATGCATTTTACACAAAAAAAGGGCATCCAATGGATGCCCTCCGATTTCTATGAACTAGCACTCCGGCTCGATCAGACCAAATGTATTTCCTTTTCTCTTGTATACGACATTGACCTCGTCTGTCTCTGCATTGCGGAATACGAAGAAATCGTGTCCGGTCAGTTCCATCTGCACACATGCATCCTCAGGATACATAGGCTTCATACCAAATCTCTTGGTACGCACGATCTTGATCTCCTCATCCTCATCTGCATCGCTGTCGATAAATGCTTCGTTGAAATTTTCTGCTACATTCATCTTCTTGGACGCAAGTTTGGTACGATATTTTCTAAGCTGACGCTCGATAACCTCCTCAACCAAGTCAATAGATACATACATATCATTGCTGCTCTGCTCTGAACGAATCACATGTCCCTTAATCGGAATCGTTACCTCAATCTTCTGGCGCTCCTTCTCCACGCTTAATGTAACAAATACATCGGTATCCGGTGCGAAAAACTTCTCCAGTTTGGAAAGCTTCTCCTCTACCGCTGCCTTTAATCCCTCTGTCAGTTCGATATTTCTTCCGGTAATTGTAATTCTCATGATGCTCAACCCCTTTGCTGTGTATTTGATACAAGAAGTATCATGGTTTCATTATATCATAAGTACCAAAAAAAGCAACGAGTTTTATAAAATTTTATGCATATTTTATATTTTTATTGCAAATATCCATCCTTAACGATATCTGAAAGCTTCTCTGTCGGAACCGAAAATTCTACCAGACCCATATATCCAGGAGCCACCTCATACTTATCAAAGACAAACGTTAACTCTCCATTGTCGCTGATATAAAAATCCGCATCATCCTTAATCTGCTTAAAATCCCATTCCGGTTGATCATCATCCAGAAAATATGCCTTACTGCTGTCCTTTTTCATCTGGGCACGCATCTGTTCTTTTATACTGTCAGAAATACGCTTTTTATAATCACTTCCCTCGTGGAATAAATCTTTCAGTGTAATCATCTTTCCGGTCTTTTTGTCAATATTGTATATCTTTGTAAAACTGTCCGAACCGCCCATGGCAATAACCGTATCCACACGCAGACTAAACAGTCTCCTATTGTCTGTGACAATCCGGTAATCCGAAGTAATTTCCTCATGGCCTTCCTCTCCGTCACTGACAGCTGCCACATCTTTCTTATACATCTGAAAGATTTTGTCCAGATATCCGGATACCGCTGCATTTAACTCCTTTGATTCTCTGGTCAGTGGTTTTCCATCTGTTCCAATGACTTGTACTTCCGGCACCCTGACTGTTGCTTCCATCTGCTTTTTTTCCTGCTTATCAGAATACGTGGTAAAATTCACGATTTTAACAATCGCACCAAGTACCGGCACCTGTTCCATTGCATTAGCCACTGTTGGACTGACATTGACACTGATGACCAGCACTGCAACTGCTGCCGCCACTGCTTCTGCCGCGCGGACAAACGGAAGCATGTGACCTTTCTTTTGATTCCGTTCACTTTTTCCGGCAAACGTTTTTCCGGATTCTTTTTTTTTCTCCACACGCATCCTTTTTGCCACGTTCCATGCTTTGCAGCACACGTTCTTTTAATTCCGCCGGCACCTGAATGTTATCATATGCCGCTTTGATATCATCTAATCTGCTCATACCATCTCCGCCTCCACTTTTCCTCTTAATTTTTTCAGACCACGATAAAGCATTGATTTCACCGTATTCGGATTTTGATGCAGACAATCCGCAATTTCGCGGATTGTCCACTCTTCAAAAACTTTCAGCATGATCACCTTACGCTCTTTTTCCTCGAGCGTATCAAGCGCAGCCATGATATCCGTGTCCTCATAGCGATCCTCCTGTCCTTCCTCCTGAACCTGATCATCGCTCACGAACCTTGACTGACGCCGGGTTGCATCTACCGCCGTGTTAATCACAATACGCCACAGCCATGTTTTGATATATTTTTTCTCTTTGATCTGACTGGCATTTTTCATGGCTTTGTATACGCTCTCCTGCACAACGTCCATAGCGTCCTGCTCATTTTTCACGTATGAAAATGCAAGCCGGTAAAGTTTATCATAAGAAGCCAGAATTTCCTGTTCGACAGCTTTGCTTATATCCGGATATTTCATGCTCTCTTTTGCTCCTTTCTATTTATTAGACGTTCGGATGCCCGGAAAAGTTTCAGATTATCTTCTTAAATTACAAATTAAAGTGCAAAAATGCTTTACCAATTACACACATATGTTTTAATAAAATAAATCTATATGGAAGGGGTGTTTTTTATATCATTTTATGAAACTATGCTTTTGCAACAGAAACAGCTGCAGCAAAAGCTGACAGACATTCAAAAACAGTTACAACAGCTTCCCGAAGGGAAACTGATCTGCACCAGATGTGGTAATCGAACAAAATGGTATCGCAGTGATGGACATACCAAAACCTATATTCCCAAAGACCAGAAACCTTATGCCTCTCAGCTCGCTATCCGACGTTATCTTCTGGAAAAACAAAAGGAATATCAAAAAAATTTAGATGCTTTAGCTTATTATTTCCGTCACAGTTATAACAGCGGCAAAGCAGAACAATTACTCACTTATGATAGTGCTTATCATTCACTGCTGCAGAACATTTTCAGCCAGTATCCCAGGAACTTCAAACCTGGGAATCATCTCCATATAACAAAAAACAAAAATTATCCGGAACAATTAAAACATAAAACATGCAAAAATGAATTTATGCGTTCCAAATCAGAAGCTATGATTGCCATGAGCCTGTATGTGCAAAAAATTCCTTATCGCTATGAGTGTGAATTAAAGCTCGGCAGTATTACACTTTTTCCCGATTTTACGATTCGTCACCCTGAAACCGGAGAAATATTTTATTGGGAACACTTTGGAATGATGGATAAACCCGAGTATGTGAAAAATGCATCAGATAAAATTTCTTTGTATATGAAATATGGAATTTATCCAAATGATAAACTGCTTGTGTCCTATGAAACACAAAAGCAGCCGCTTTCCACTGAGCAGATCCAGCGACTATTACAATTTCATTTTGACTGCCAGTTTCAATAACAAATTTATTTCTGAACTTACTGTTCGCATGGGGCCATGTCAATAGCGACTGAAAATCGGTAATTCATTTCTATCTTTTTGCAACATTATCTTTATTTGCAAGCACGCTGGTATCTATAGTATAAAAATTACCTGCTCAGGTGACATTTTTGCCTTATTTCACGCTTCAGGTTAGATATTTGTCACCTATAGTCTAAAATCACGTCAAAAGATACCGCTTTTCGTCCAAAAGCGGTATCTTTTCTGAATTTTTTTTAATATAGAGACCAAACGGTATCCTGCTCATCAATTTTTTTACTATAGAGACCACCGTGGTATCTTTTTTCATGTTTTTACTTCTATAGAGACCGCCGTGGTATCTTTTTCATGTTTTTGCTTCTATAGAGACTACCGTGGTATCCTTTTCATGTTTTTACTTCTATAGAAACCACCATGGTATCCTTTTCCATGTTTTTTCTTCTATAAGAGACCACGCAATATCTTACATCATATTTCTGCCTATAGAAACCATGTCTCTAGCTTTCCAGCTCCTCAAGCTGCTGGGAAAGTTCCTCCCAGTTTTCCATATCCGCCATGATTTCTTCCTCCAGCGCATCGATTTCGCCCTGAATCTCTGTCAGCTTGGAATAGCTGGACTGATATTCCGGCCGCAGCAGTTCCTGTTTTAAAGCGTCCAGCTTCTCCTCTTGACTGCCAGTTCTTCCTCGGCCTTCTTCACTTTTTTTTCAATTTTCGAGCGCTCCTTGCCCGGATTGTAATACGCTTTCTTACCACCGGTTTCCTGTGTGCCTTTGCTCTGCTGACCAGCACCGTTCTGGCTGATTGCACCGCCTAACGCTGCAGGATTTTTACGATAATCATCCCCGGATTCTGCCGCTTCACGATCCAGTTTTTCCTGATATTCCTCGTAACCAACTGATACAGATGTGTCGTGCCGTCCTCAAAAACAAGCAGACGGTTTGCTACCTTGCGCACAAAATATCGGTCATGCGATACGAAGATCAGCGTGCCGGAGAAATCTTTTAACATACTCTCAAGCGTTTCTTTTCCCACAATATCCATATGGTTGGTTGGCTCATCCAGCACCAGCACATTTGGTCGACGCTTTAAGATCTTACACAGTGCCAGACGCACCTTCTCCCCACCGGAAAGCATATCAATATTTTTAAATACATCCTCCCCGGTAAACATAAAGGCGCCGAGCGCATTCCGCGCTTCTGTCTCGGTCAGATTCGGGAACTCATCCCAGAAATCATCCAGCACCGTCTTCCGGCTCGAGTACATCGCCATCTGCTGGTCAAAATAACCAATCTGCACATTTGTTCCAAAATTGTACTCTCCGGCCAGCGGGGCAAGCTGTCCCACCAGGGTTTTTAAAAGTGTCGATTTCCCCAGACCATTTCCACCGAGGATTCCCAGCTTTTCCCCTTTTTTCAGATCAAAACTGACCGTAGAAAGCGGATGGTCATATCCAATCGCAAGATTTGTCACCAAAAGCACATCGTTTCCGGTTTCTTTGTCCGGCTGGAAATTTGCATGGAATGTCCGGGTATCAAAACGATCCGGAGCTTCGAGTTTTACCATATGTTCAATGGCTTTCTCCTTGGAATGCGCCATGGACACCTTGGTTGGTTTATTTTTAAACCG
>ENA-OQER01000843-OQER01000843.1-human-gut-metagenome-genome-assembly--contig:-NODE-843-length-16076-cov-8.297699_pt1 | contig 16076 bp, 17 predicted proteins | sample MGYA00242797_ERZ504639 | MGnify/ENA primary metagenome ERZ504639 (study PRJEB26092, sample SAMD00036306) | human gut metagenome | host: Homo sapiens | study: EMG produced TPA metagenomics assembly of...
AAGAAACTCGACTGGTTCCGCAAGGTCTGTGCAGCGGTACTGTAGTCACTTTTTCCGATTGTCTGCAATTCGTCCGCAACTTGCGGACAAATTCACTGATAGCACAATAACCATTGATATTCAACAAATTGCAGCCAACAAGCAAAATCGTCAACAGCCTGTTGAGATTTCAAATTATTGGTTCCTAACTCTAGTTCCGCATGTGGTTCAGGTACGGGCTGAAGGCCCAGAAGCTCCTAGCCCAGGGTAACACCCTGGTATAAGCGCAATCCGCCTTGCGCCCTGTAGGGGCAAAAGCCTTTTTAAAAAGGATATTAAGAATGAAAACAAGAGAAGGCAAGAAACCAGCACCATGATGGCAGCGATGTAGATATCTATGTAGAAATGCCCCCTATTTTTTTCCTGATAGTCCGTCTGAAAGCATACCTTGAAGCCCTTCTGGGTTGCCCTGTCGATATTATCCGAAAGCACCAGCACCTCAATCCCATTCTGCTCAAGGAAATTGAGAGAGAGGGGATTGAAGTGATAGCGGAGCGATAGATAGGGGACACCAACGATCCGACATCTTATCTATCTTTAAATGGATTTATTCAATCCATCCACTATTTTCATCAGTAAAAACATTCTTTTCTCACGAAAACACAAAAGAAAAAGCCCAAAAACTTGCAGAAAAGAGAAATATTTCTTATTTTTGCAGCAAAATAAACTGTAGAAATATGACAACAGAAGAACAATATAAAAGTTTTATACTAAATTGCACTACATCACCCAAAAGTGTCAACAACTATAGTGATTTTAAGCGCATTAATGGAACTGTAGCCAAAATCAAAGGAATCGAATCCTTTGATATTTACTCCTGTGTACATACCAAAGAACTACAAGATATCATAGATTCACTTTATGATAATGAAGAATTCAAGCAGTATGATAAAATTGGCAGTAACCAGTATTCTAACACATTAAAGACATACATGCGTTTCCTATGCGCTAAGGAACTTTTCTCGAACGAGGCAAAAAAGATAGATGCTCCTAAGCCCATAGGTCTCCAGCAGATTTACTATGGTGCTCCTGGCACAGGCAAATCAAAGACCATCAAGGACTTGACTTTCGGAGAGAGCGTGATTCGTACTACATTCCATCCAGACTCTGATTACGCCTCTTTTGTAGGTACTTATAAACCTATTACAGAAGAAGTTGATCTCCGCGATTGCTATGGCAAAAAGGTAATCGATGAAGAAACGAATGAAGTCGTAAAGGAAGAAAGAATTGCCTACAAGTTCATTCCTCAGGCTTTTCTCGAAGCCTATGTGAAAGCGTGGAAGAAACTAGGTAGCAAAAAGAGTGGAAAGAGCGATAAAAGCTATAATAGAATCCACCCAGCACTTCTCGATACTCCAGAAATATTCACTAAGAATAAGGCATCAAAGAAGCAATTTCTCATTATCGAGGAAATAAACCGAGGCAATTGTGCCCAAATCTTTGGTGACCTGTTCCAATTGCTGGATCGCAACGAATATGGCTTTTCAGATTATCCTATCGTAGCAGACAAAGATATGCAGAAGTATCTCGAAAAGGAATTTGCGGGATGGGAGATTACGAATAAAGACGAAATCAACCAGCTCTATGGCGAAACCAATATGGTAAGCCTCATCATGAAGGGAGAGCGCCTTGTTCTGCCTTCAAACCTCTATATTTGGGCTACAATGAACACCAGCGACCAGAGTCTCTTCCTATTGACTCAGCCTTTAAGCGCCGCTGGGATTGGAAGTATGTGCCTATTCGCGAAGGTCGTGACAAAGAAACCAACGCTCCTCTCAACTGGTACATCAACACGGGAGATAAGCAGTACGACTGGTGGTCATTTATCAGCAAGGTTAACGAGCTGATCGGCTCACTTACCAATCAGAAGACAAGAAACTCGGCTATTTCTTCTGCAAGGCAAAAGATGGAGAAATCGATGCCGACTTATTCGTAAGTAAGGTTATCTTCTATCTCTGGAATGATGTGTTCAAGGACTATGGTTTCGATGATAAGGACTTCAGGATGAAGAAGGCAAGATTCTGTCTTTCGATAGATTCTATGAGGATAAGAACGGCAAAACTAACGTTGATATAGCTAATGTTGAGTTGTTCCTGGAAAATTTGGGAGTAGAGGAATACATTTCTGACGAAGGAGAGGAATACATAAATGCCAATGAAGATGAAGAGAATGAAGATTCAAGTAATCCAAACATTTCAAGTCCATCTTTAAAAAGGGAAAAATACTCAATAAATAATAGTGGAGCATATCGTAAATGTACAGTTCCTTATGAAGCAATTAAGCTATACTCATTAAACCACCCTTCTTTACCAGCCTCAACCATCATAAAAATATGGTCAGCACTAAATATCAAACATATTCCTCATCTTATAGAAAGTGAACAGGACTTCGAAAGACGTGAGCAGAACAGCAAAGATGCAAAATTTAGAGATAAGGCTAAAAAAATAACTATAAATAATGAAACAGTTTATATCTCTAATCAATTTAATCCTGAGCGCATTAAAGAGTTTATCCAAAAGGTAAATGCACAAGATTGGGGTATTAATATTAAAGAAATAGACCAATAAAGAGATTATGAGAATCCTCATAGAAGAACATCAGTATCAGGCAGAACAGATCAGGGATGTTCTGCACGGCATCGACGCCATGCAGGACATTGATGGCAACGTCAGCATCAACTACGTTGGGTATTACTACAATACCCAGCTCAACGATTGCGTCTTCATTTTGCCGAAAGTACTGCTCGAAGACACCCCAGAGGGCGAAAGAGTATTCGGCAAATATGCCCCGGAAACCATCGTCAACCTGAACCAGAACAACCCACTCTCTCAACAGGAGAAAGACTTCATCTATGAGTTCTCTGTCTGGATTTACCGCACCATCGAGTTTACAACAATACCACCCGAAACGGCATTGTCTATCACCAGAAAATAGCGTGCCTCGGTAAAAGTAACAGACAAATCAACAACACATTCCTCGATATTCTGCTGGCTCTCATCGACTTCAACAAGCATAACCAGGATTTCATCTTCTTCATCCTGAAGAACATCCATTCCGGTTACAACCGCATTCATTGGTCTAAGACCATAGCCACCACGAGTGCCATCATCAGCAAAAACAGCCCTGTTTATCCCCATCCTGTCAACAGGAAAAAGCAGATTAATTTTGATGAAGAACTCTTGATTATCTTCTATTCCATCCTGAATTATATCAGCGAAAGATACGGCTTCGCCAATCATATCAACTGCAATTTCCAGCTGATAACAGGCTATCGTTTCAAGACCTATCTGGATGGATTAGGAAAGACCAGACTGCTCCAGATTAAGTATAAATACTTCTCAGACAAGGCTTTACACCTCTGGCAACTATGCTACGATTTCTTTGATAACGCCAAGCGCATGAACATCCAGCAGGAACGCAAGGAGTATCTTCTGGTTAAGAGTTTCAATATCGTTTTCGAGGCCATTATTGATGAACTTCTAGGCGAGAAGAACATTCCAGCCGGACTGAAAGAACAGGCTGACGGCAAACGCATAGACCATATGTACAGCTACCAGAACCTGATTACAACAAGAAATCAGGAGCCAGTTTATTACATCGGCGACAGCAAGTATTATAAGCTAGGTCATTCCATCGGCAAAGAATCTGTGTATAAGCAGTTTACGTACGCCAGAAACATCATCCAGTGGAACCTGAACCTCTTTATGAACGACGATAAGGACGATGAAGAACTGCAATACGACAAGCGTAACTTCGGCAACGTACCCAAGCTTCGCGATGACCTGACGGAAGGCTACAACATCATTCCGAACTTCTTCATCAGCGCAAAGATGGCAGAGAATCTCTCTTTCTCAGACCAGATTTCGTCAACCGACAGGGAAAAGAAGTGCTTCAACACCCAGCATTTCAACGACCGCCTGTTCGACCGCGACACCCTTCTCGTCTTCCACTACGATGTCAACTTCCTCTATGTAGTATCTCTGTATGCCCGTCATAACGAGCACCAGAAATTCGCCTGGAAAAACCGAGTTCGCAAGATGTTCCGTGATGAAATCCAGAAGATGCTGGACGAAAGATACGACTTCTATCGCCTCACGCCGAAAGAAGATACGCAAGTAGAAGAATTCGTCAGCCGGAATTTCAGAAAGCTTATCGGCAAGATATTCTCGCCAACGAAATCCAATGATTATCTGATACTTGCGTTCGAGAAAGAATACTCCTACGAGGAGCAGAAAGAAGCTATCATAAACGATGTTAAGGAGAAATTCTATATAGAGGGATTTGCCTTATCGGCTAACGACAGGATAGGCTAATATATTATAAGATACTTGCCACTACCCCAACATCTGCTGCAGCCCAGTCGAGCCCTTTCAGTTCTTCTTGGCTGCACCACTTGCTATCAGCGTGCTCACGCCTCTTAAACCCATCAGCATCGCCTTTTGGGGTACACAGAAAGGCAGTCATGGTTATCGAGAAATCAGGATACTCGTGATTCACAGTTACCAACTCCTCTCCTACTTCTACAGGATACTCCATCTCCTCCATCAGCTCACGAGCCAGCGCCTGTTGAGGAGTTTCACCAGGCTCAATCTTGCCACCAGGAAACTCCCATTTATAGCTGGTATACTCAAACTTTGTCTTGCCTTTCTGCATGCAGAGATACTTGCCATCATGCAAACCACGGCTGCAACCACATTATAATGTTTCATTGTCTATTCTCCTATTTAAAACTATACATTTGCCAAAGTTGCTGCATATTCGTATACAGAACCAGGCATTGGAGTCTTCAGATTCCAAACAATCTGCATCGGCTTATTGCCCTCAAAACTATCAAGAGTAACCTTGCCAAGATAAACATATCCAAGGGTACGATACTTGTTTTCAGCAGCATTTCTCTGCTTTCTTACAAACAGCAGCATTTCTCGCGAACCCTTTATATAACTTTGACCGGTAGGCGATTCCTGTCTGACTGAGTTTTGAGTTTCCCAGTGAAACTTAACAGCGGTCTGGGCAAAGTCCTTATAGTTGGTATTTGAGCCCTCTTCTCTATCCTTGATGACATCTACAAACATCGCTTCCATAGGGATTCCATTCAGCGTATTACGTTCGCAACCCTCTCGGCTTGGTGACATTTTCTGCAAAGTTGAAGTCTCGATGGCTACCTGTATCTGCGCTTTGGTATACACTCCGTGAAGTTTCAATGGGAACGAATCTCTGAAAGCAGAATTATCATCCTGCTCCAATGCGTTGCAGCGAGACATCAATATCTCTGTTAGCTGACATACCTCATCCGCAAAAAACTCATCCTCGCTTAACCTATTGAACATCAGCTGCAAGCTATCATATTCACCAGCAGAAATATACAAATCATAATATAACATCAACGCCATCTTCTGCTCCCTTGGAGTCAGCAATCCCTCGCTCACCTTAAAACGCGAGCAGCCAAATCATGGATAAAACTGAAGTAAGAATACGAATCGGTAGAGAACCATTTCTTGCTCACGGCACGAGATAATTCTACATTAAGTTCCGACTCCTTAGTAGTTACTCCAGCCAGGCAGCAGAGGCTATTCCAGGTTGTGCCATTATAGAGCTTTTCCAGAGGCACATGAGTGAGTCTGAGGAAAGAAGCAAGTGATAATGGTTCGCTGAATTTCTGCTCAAACTGCTTGATGGTCTGAATGATTCTAGTCTTCTTAAAACTATTAATATAGCCATTGATATTCTGAATGATATACTCCTTTGCCTTTGGCTCTAACTGGATGGTACAGCCCAAAGGAAGATGAGGAAAATCCTTTTCCACCTCTTCCTTCACGCTCATGGATGTTCGCCCCATCAACGCACGGAACCGGTCCATATAATTGAACTCGGCACGAGAATGACCTACGAAATCCAAGACCGTAAGATACTTCTTGTCTTTTGCTTTTCTCAGACCACGACCAAACTGCTGCAGGAAGATGGTCAAACTCTCTGTCGGACGAAGGAAGAGTACTGTATCTATCGCAGGAATATCGATACCCTCGTTAAACATATCTACTACAAAAAGATAGTTAATCTTCTTCTCTGCCAAACGTTTTATCTCGACATTTCTATACTTAGAATTCTCGCTCGTCAGAACAGCAGACTTCAAGCCAGCCAAGGTAAACTTGGCATTCATGTAGTTAGCATGCTGCTGGTCTACACAGAAGCATAAAGCCCTAACATCGTTATAGTTAGGCAAATATTTCTCTAAGGTTTTGAAGATAATATTGGTTCGTAAATCGTTGTTGGTATATATTTTAGAGAGCTCAGAAGCCACGAATCTGCCTCGCTCCCATTTCACCTCAGACAAATCTACAGAATCAGTGATGCCGAAATAATGGAATGGAGACAGCAGGCGATTATTCAGAGCAGTATCCAAACGTATTTCTGCCGAAATCTGATGATTGAAGTATTGGGTAATATCGTTGTTATCCATTCGCTCAGGCGTGGCGGTAAGACCCAAAGTACCTTCGGCTTAAACTTATGCAAAATCTTCTGATAGGTATCTGCCACGATATGATGAGCTTCATCAAACACGATATAGTCATAATAATCATCTGGCAGCTGGAGCTTGTCCAATCTGTTATTCAGCAAATCCTTTGATGCAAAGAGATGCGAATACGAAGAGGCTTCATGTCCACCATACCACATATCACCGAAATTCGGATCTCCCAATACCGCACGATAGGTAGCACAAGCCTGTTTGATAATCTCTTCACGATGCACCACAAAAAGGAAATTAGCCTTTGTATGCTGCTCTTTAAAACGCTTATAGTCGAAAGCGGCAATAACCGTTTTACCAGTACCGGTGGCAGCAACCACCAAGTTTCGCCAGTTGTTATGGTAACGGCGTTCCTTCTCCAGCCTGTCAAGGATGTCGTTCTGATATTCTTTGGCTTGCATCAAATCGAGCACCGAATAATCTATTCCTTCAGAAGTCTGAGCGTTCTTATCGAGCGCCTTCTTCAAGCGCTCGCTATCCCGATTCAGATTAAAAGTTTCGAATACATCTTGTTCCCAATAGGTATCAAATGTATTCTTAATGGTAGCGAAAATATGCGGCAATTCCATCTGAGTTACCTTCACATTCCACTCCAAGCCTTCGGTCAATGCTGCATGAGAAATATTGGAAGAGCCAATATATGCCGTATGGAAGCCGCTATCGCGCATAAACACATACGCCTTGGCGTGAAGGCGGTCTAAATCACTATGATAAGATATCTTGATTTCGGTATGAGCCAGTTTGGAAAGCTTCTCTACAGCCTTATATTCCGTAATCTGCATGTAGGTAGTGGTTATCACTCTCAAACATCCGCCACGGGCCACAAACTCCTGTAATTCGGGCAGCATCATATTCAAGCCGGACAAACGTATAAAGGAAACCACGATATAAATCTTGTCGGCAGACAGGATTTCTTTCTTCAGTTCGCTAATCATATTTACAGAGTTCTTTGCCCCTGTAAAAAGACTACTTTTAGTAAGCGAAGTAAGAGGGGTGATTCGCTGTATATACTTCTGTAAATCAGGATAATCGCACTTCGTCTTATCAATGACACTTGTCAGGATTGAGTTGCTGGCATCTACCAAATCATCCTCGTAGTTCTCGATGGCAAACTTTTCGCCCAACTCCTTTATCACGTCATTGGTAAACTGAATGCACTTTTCTACTCCATTCTCCTGCTGAGCCACATCATCAATCGTACTCTGAATCAAGGCATAAAGATAACGTGAAAGATATTGAATCGCCTCATCGCGACCAATTTCTTTCATTCCTATATGATATATTTTTCTATCATATTTTTCAAGTTTTGCCTTGAAGAGTTGGTTTATGATTTGTTCGTATAATCCAGCCATATTATCTTCTTTATTTGACTTTATTTCTTCTAGCGTACAAAAGTACAAAAAAGAATCCATTTACATCATCTTTTCTCCTATTTTTTTTGGCTTGTATATCATTTTCGGGGCGCCTTATAAAGCTTTTGCCCCTACAGAGCGCCAGGCGTGCGGACATGAATACCCAGGCGAATGCCCTGAGCTAGGAGCTTCTGCCCCTTCAGGGCGTGAAGGGAATAGCAGGGATGTGTGAGGGGAATGGCCTTACCTTTTAAAAAAGCTCTTTTGCGTATATTTTTTCAGCTATAATTTGGCGCTTTCAGAGAAAAAGTGTAATTTTGTGGGAGATATTTAATTAGGAGAAGATTATGGCAACATTAACAGATGTAGATGCAGAAGCAATGAGACAGAGATTGGTGGTGAAGGAAAGTCTGACACAGGCTTTTAAAGAACTCCGTGCGGCAGAAGCTTCAGGAGCCAAACTTCCTGATGCCCGAAAATTATTCAAATAACGGAGGATATATTTATAAGTTATGGATGTTAAGGAACATATATTGGCGGCTATCCGCAAATGCTCATGGCTGACGAATATGACAACATCACCTACCCACTGACCGAACTCGGATGGGAACTGGGCGAGGAAATCAACCCCGTGATGTATACCACCCAAGAATGGGAAAAGTATAGGAATACACCCTTCGTCAGGAACGTAGAAAAGGAAGGGGTAAAAATATGAATATAAAGGAATAATTACAAATGATACCGCTTCATTAGCGTGGTTACAGGTATCGCTTTTCACGTGGTTGGCGATACTTGTTTAAGGAGTGATAGTCACGTGGTCATAAAATGACATGAACCGTGACGCTGACATCGGGTTTTACGTTGTCAAGCCATAACCCAAAGTACTCGATTATCGCTTTCTTCTCTGACGCGATAGATGTTTTTTGCCCCCAAATGTTAAAGTTTAGTTAACGTAGCGGAAAAGCTACCTAAATATTTGGTATTTTGTAGCTTTTTAGCTACCTTTGCAGTGTCATTCAGACAAAGAGTTCTTTTACATGTTTAATTACAACAATGAAACACAATCAATTGTACAATGAGTTGACTAAAGCGGGATGCTTTATCACTCGACATGGTGCCGAGCACGATGAATGGTTCAATCCCAAGAATGGGATGAAAATCAGAATTCCAAGACATGGTAGCCATGAGGTTAAGACAGGGTTGCTTAGACGCATTAAAAGACGTTGCTCGGACAATAGTCCGGGCAACTGCCCTTAACCTTGCAATTGAGCGTGTTGCGTGATGGACATGTGGAGAACTCTTTTTATGGGAATTTTAAACAAATAAGATATATGGCAAAGAATGTAGTGCTGATTTTAGAATATGGTAATGGCGGATACTCTTGTTACAATGATGAGCCATTGGGTAATTATGGTGTCATAGATGGCGATGGTGCGACCGCTGAGGAAGCCAAGGCCGACTTCATGAAGCTCTTCAGGAATGTAGGGATGATGACCCTAACAACAAGGCCTTGCAAGACTTGACGTTTACATATAAGTACGACGTGCAAGCTTTCTTCAAGGAGTTCTCCTTTCTCAACGCTACCGAGATTGCCAGACGTGCAGGCATCAACCCATCACTCATGCGCCAGTATGTAAGTGGAGTCAAGACCGCTGGAGAGAAAACATACCAACGACTCAACGCCTGTATGGACAATATTAAAGCGGATTTACAAGCAGCCGTCTTTTGATGGTTGTGTTTTCATAAAGTAATTAAATGAACTCTTTAAGCCCCTGGTGCGTGACGCATCGGGGGCTTTTTTTGCCCAAATGTTGTCAGCATCATGGCTTTATCACAAACTCGACGGCATCGATGGAAATGGTGGAGTGGGAAGTTTCACCGAAGAAGAGAAGAATATGCTCCGTGGAGCACTATGCGAGGTTTCAAACCGCATACGTGCTGCTGCAGACTGAATTTGAACAAAATCTCTTTTCTTGCATCATTTAGCCTTTTTCCATCGGTCAAACATACCACGAACGCACAAATTTCGTTAAAATCCGTGAGTTTTATAGCACTCACTTCCTATTTGGTTATATGACTTTTTTTTATAACCTTTGCAGCAAATTTTAACGCTATGCCAAAAAAGATGAACATAACCCAAAAGGACCTAGACCGTGTTAAGAAAAGGTGCCTAGAAAGCTTAGGAGACTTCTTAAGCGAGTTGTGTCGTGACAAATTGATGGGGCCCACTAGCGTTGAAAAGATTTTCAGTTTCGATCACACTACATTTAAACGGATATGTGAAAAGGATCAAACCATAACTGTTAAAACGATGGCTAGGACGATGGGAATCATAGCAAGTTTCCTCAATGGACTTAAGGAAACATGTGACAAGGAACTGAAAAATCTCCAGGAAGATGATAAAATGAAGTTAAGTCTGAAAAGGAAAAAGATTGATGTGTTGAATAAAAAGAGAGTGAAATGCACGGAAGCCATGGAAAAATTCAAGAAGACTTTCGGTATTATAGCAATCAGCTTCTTGGAACTAATCGGACAAAACGATGAATTTTAATCATTAAATAAGAAATAACCGGTCAAGATGCTAACATCTGAAGCCAAGTATTAACATTAAATAATCAACAACAAAAAGAATGTAAACACAACCTTACCCGCCCCCACACCTTACGATAGTAGGCGCTCGGCAGCCTCCAGCGGCTTACGCTAAAAACGTTAGCGCAAACACACGCCCTCTGCTAAAATGAGGAGGAAACAATCAATAATCAACATAAAAACAATAAAGGAAAATGAAACTATTTCTATAGAAAATTTATTCGCTTTGTAATAAAGCACTTCACCATCGTTATCAACAATACCATCCAGATGAATGGTGGACAATACATCGAGCACATGAACAACTATCAGGGAAAGGAGGATGAGAAATGTCTGGACAAAGAATGATCATCATGAACGCTGGTAGCTCGTACTTCGAGCATGTGGAAAACTATTATGGCAGCAATGCCTGTGAGCAAAACTCATGCAGAAATGCTGTGATGCCGGAAGAGCTGAAAACGGAAAAGGCTCAGAGGATTAAGAACAACCTGATAGAGATAGGCTTGGTAACCGAAAATTTCATGCCATCAGGACTGTCATCATCCGAAGCTGCCATCCTTGCCAACCAGATAGGTACAGAGTTGAAAATCGATAATATATGGAGCGTATTCGGCAATTATTGGGGTCCTAATCCGAACTCGATGAGAGCCGCCTACAACCGAGGAATGGATCAGAAGAAAACGATTCCCTTCCTCGAAAAAGTGATGCCTGCTATCAGAGGATAAACTTATAGGTAGTATTCAAGTTTCACAAGTTCAGAAGTTAAAGGAGTTAAAGAAGATATCGCTCCCTACGGTCGCTGAGGAGTTAAGACAATAGTCTTTTTGGCGTAGTTTTTTAAGCAGCAAGACATACGTCTTAACTCCTTAACTTCCTTAACTCCTTTAACTTCCTGAACTTGCGAAAGTTCAGGTAGTACTAGTACGCGTACATAGTACGTACTAGGTAGAAGTGAGAAATTTGCCTTACCTTTGCCCCCGGAATTCAGAACCAATGCGGTCTGAGTTTCGGGGGCTTTTGTGTATCTGCACATCAACCATGGTGGGAGCCCCCAATCTTCTAAATTATTTAAAATGATGGAAGTGAAAGCGTATGTGTTCAGTCCTCCTCCTTACAGACGGCTGAGAGTAGTGAAAACGGAAGAGGGGATTACCCCACAAACCAATCTTTTATTAACGAAATAACATGACAGAAACACAACATGTAATTGCACTGAACCCTTATCGCAAGGGCAATAAGGGGAAGGTGTTTTCAAACAGTATGGCGGTGTATGACAAGGTGATTGCATCGCCGGAAATCAGGAAGATGATTCAGCAGATTAGGGGCGAACTGCCTATCCCGAAGGTGAATGCCAACGATGCAGAGGCGGTGAAGAAGGCGCAGGACAGGCTGAAGAGCGAACTGCCTTTCTTCTGTCCCCACTACGGCATCTTCAAGAACAATGTGCGCAGACAGGAGAATGCCCAGCCCGAGAGTTTCATGTTCCAGACTATCATCGACGTGGATGACAGGGAGTATGTAGACAAGGCTATCGAGAAGGCAAGGGAGCTGAACTGCTCTGACAGCATCTGGAACGGCTCGCTGCTGCACCTCTGCTACAGTGCCCGGAAGAAGCTGCACATCGGTATCAGACTGCCGGTGGGAATGACCATCGAGGAGACACAGAAGGCGTATTGCGAGGCGCTGGGGGTGCCGTATGACGAGAGCTGCATCACACCCGAGAGAATGATTTATCTTACGGATAAGGACTCGGAAATCTACAGGTCGAAGATGTGGTGCGCCGTGCTGAGCGAGAAGGAGATTCTGATGCGAAGGCAGGCGTATCTGGACCGCGGACTGACCGTGGACGGAAGAGGGAAAGTTAATAGTTTACAGTTAAAAGTTAATAGCAATGGTAAGAATAATGAAAATAATAGACTATCGGGCAACGACGGCAATACTGCTGTTTCTGCTGGCACTGCTGTTCAGCCTGCCCAACCTGGTGATAGCCATGGTGCTGATGCTCCTCATATCGGGGATTCTGGAGAATCAGAATGCTGGCGGACTGGAAGCCAGAGAGAAGAATCTGATTGCGTTTGACCTCTTTACGCAGGCTGCCGGACTCGGGGGTATGGAGATTGATACCGTGGGGTCGAGACACTCCTCGCTGCTGGCTATCATGAGCGCCGGTGCTTCGAGGGTGATGGAGGAAGAGGAACTGATGAAGGTGGTGAGGGTGAAAATGCCGAGCTACTATCAGGAGAACGACTGCCATCAGCTGATTCATGACTTCTATGCGAAATATGCTGACAATACGAAGCCGATGTCGAGGGAAGTGATGAGAGTGAATGCGCTTGCGGAGCAGAAGGCCAGCCAGCAAGTTAATAGTTTACAGTTGAAAGTTAATAGGGCTAAGCAAGTTAATAGTTTACAGTTAACAGGTAATAGGGCTGATGAGGATTATCCTGACCCGCCGGAGATGCCGAAGAAACTGCCGAAGCTGGTGGAGCTGCTGATATCGAGGACGCCGGAAGTTTACAAGCCGGCTGTGGCGCACGCTATCTTCCCGCCGCTGGCTACGCATCTCTGGAAGACGAGGTTCCGGTATATTGACAACGTGGAGCACGAGGCGAGACTGATGACGCTGCTGCTTGCGGGTACCGGAGCGGGTAAGAGCAGCGTGAACAGGCCCATCGATTTCATTATGGAGGATATCAGGCTGAGGGATGCTGAAAACCTGAAGCGCGAAAAGGCGTGGAAGGATGAGATGCTGCGCAAGGGTGCCAACAAGGATAAGCGCAAGAGACCTGAAAACCTGATTATCCAGGAGATTGATGCGGATATGACAAACCCGGCTTTCGTGATGAGAACGGCTGAAGCGCAGGAACATTTCCTCTATACTTCGCTCAATGAGCTAGACCAGTTTGATGCGCTCAAGGGCAGCGGAAACCAGCAGTTCCGCATCATGTGTCTTGCCGCAGACCCGGGTAACAAATACGGACAAACTCGCGTGGGAACGATGAGTATTACGGAGCGTGTTACCATCCGGTTCAACTGGAATGCATCTACCACCATCCAGAAGGGTCAGCGTTACTTCTCTAAGGTTCTTACCGATGGTCCTATCAGCCGTATCAACTTCTGCACCATCCCCGAAAGGGAAATCGGCGAAGATATGCCTGTTTACGGAACCTATGATGAATCGTACCGCGAGGCGCTACGGCCTTACATCGAAAATCTGAACAAAGTAACGGGTCTGATTGAGTGTAAGGAGGCGTTTCAGCTTGCCCTCAAACTGAAGGATGAGAATGCTGAGTTTGCCCGGCTGTCGCAGGACAGGACGTTTGAGAATCTCTCGTTCCGTGCCAACGTCATCGCTTACCTGAAGGCGTGCGTGCTGTATGTAGCCAATGGTTGCAAGTGGGAGCCGGAGATTGACGAGTTTATCCGCTGGAGCGAGCAGTATGACCTGTACTGCAAGATGCGGTTCTTCGGCGACATGATTGCGAAGGAGAACTTTATGGCGGAGAAGAGTTCGAAGCGTGGGCCTCAGAATCTTTTACAGATATTGCCCGATAACTTTACGGCTGCGCAGTTGCTTGCCATCCGGCTGGAGCATGGACTGGATGCGAAGGGTACCGATATGATGATCAGACAGTGGCTGCACCGGAAGTACATCAGGCGGGCGTATCAGTATACGGGCAAGCGTGACAGTTGTGACAGTTTTGACAGTTTTGAGAAGCTGAAGTATCGCCACGACGGTATGGTTATTGAATCTTAAATTTATTTTTACTTATGCAGATAGTTTTGAAACGTATAGCGAAGAAGAAGACCTACACGATAGGTCGCCTTTACATCCTGAAGGATGAGGATGTGAAGAAGCGCACGATTGAGAGTGTGAACAAGTGCAGGGGGCTGAAGACGGTGTGCGAGGTACCCCAGGAGAAGCTGAATGCGGACTCGTATTTCTGTGATACACTGGAGCCGTGCTGGCGCAACCTTCTGGGTGTGGAGCTAAGTCCTGCCGAGGAGAATGTGCGTTGGGGCGTGTATCGGGCAAGAAGGCGCAGAAGATGAAGGGCAAGACGGCGATACCTGAGGGCACTTATCCGGTGGTGATCAGCAAGTCGCCGAGGTTTCAGATGTGGTTGCCGCTGCTGTTGGGTGTCCCCAATTTTGAGGGCATCCGCATCCATGCCGGCAATTATCCCGATGATACGCAGGGCTGCATCCTGGTGGGTGAGAACCGTGTAAAAGGCATGGTTGTGAACTCCCGTATCTGGCTCCACCGCCTCATCAATGCCATTACCGCTGCGAGAGACAGGGATGAGAGCATTTGGGGAACGATTTTGTAATGTTGAATGTTGAGTGTTGAATGTTGAATTAGGCTAGCGCTCTTGAGTCCGTTAGGCAAAAAATCAACATTCAACACTCAACATTCAATTTAACATTCAACATACAACATTAATAATTAAACATTTTTTATATCATGAAAAAAAATATGAAAACAAAAAAAGAAGAGATGAAGAATGAAAAGACAACGGGTAATGCTGTCGTGTTTGAAAACCCTGAATTCGGTAAGATTCGCACCTTGACCGATGAAAACGGGGAGCCCTTGTTCTGCGCAAAGGATGTCTGTGATACGCTGGGATATAAAAGAGCAAGATGTGCTGTGTATCAGCTAGTTAACCCACATGATGCTGTAAAACACAGCATAAGGGTAACGACTGGTATCAAGAAGGATGGAAGTGAGGCAAAGCGCTGGTGCCAGCTTCTTTTCGTCAACGAGAGCGGATTCTATGCTTTGGTTCTCGGCTCCAAGCTTCCAACGGCGGTGAAGTTCAAAAACTGGGTTACTTCCGAGGTGCTGCCACAGATTCGCAAGACGGGCGGTTATATTCCGGTAAAGCAGGGCGAGAGTGATGAGGAGACGATTCGGCATGCTGAAGAGATTCTCAGGGCTACACTCAAGGAGAAGGAGAATCTGCTGAAAAACCAGCAGGTGCAGATTGATCAGCAGAAGAAACTCATCGGAGAACAGGATACGGAGATTCGTCGGCTGAACGGTGTGGTGGACGAACAGGTGGTTTGCATCGCCAAGAACGGTGAGAACATCATCCAGTTGGAGAATCAGGTGGATCATCTTCTGCCGAAGGCGCTCTACACCGACAATGTGCTCAACTCAGTTTCCTGCTATACCACCACGCAGATTGCGAAGGAGCTGGGTATCACGGCACAGGAGTTGAACCGCCAGCTCTGTGCCCTTCATATCCAGTACTACCAGAGCGGCCAGTATCTGCTCTTTGCTGATTATGCCACATGGGCCTGGCGAAGAGCCGCACCCGCTACTCTACCCACCCCGACCCTCACTGCGATGGGGCACAGGAGAAACTGGGCACCGCCTATACCCACACCTACCTCGTATGGACAGAAAGAGGAAGGAAGTTCATACATTTAAAGGTAAAAGGGTAAAAAAGTAAAAAGGTAAAAAGAGCCTAGCTTACCCCCGCTAGGCTCTTTTTACTTTTTAGGGGGACCAGCGATGGAATCGCTGGGGACGGGGACAGGAAGGGGGAAAGCCTCTTCCTGCCTCTTTC
>ENA-OQER01000844-OQER01000844.1-human-gut-metagenome-genome-assembly--contig:-NODE-844-length-16074-cov-2.151063_pt1 | contig 16074 bp, 23 predicted proteins | sample MGYA00242797_ERZ504639 | MGnify/ENA primary metagenome ERZ504639 (study PRJEB26092, sample SAMD00036306) | human gut metagenome | host: Homo sapiens | study: EMG produced TPA metagenomics assembly of...
TTAGTCAAATTATATAAAATCAAAAGGAGAATCCTATTTATATTTTATTATTTATTTTATTCTTCAAGCTTATCAATATAATTATACTTTTTAAACTCCTTGATATCCGCATCAGAAGGAATATCAAAATCAGATAATATCTCAACGCTTGTATTTATACCACAATTATTATATATCCACTTAGCATCCGCCGGAGCCATAAATATTGAACCATATGTAAGACTTGTTCCTATCTTGTTATATTCATCAATATTCATGTTTCCAATAGTTTTTGTAAAATAAGCTGTAGAACATATATATTCAGAATTATCAAGTCTTGAACTATAATGTGCATATCCATTATTGTCAAGCTTGCGCCATTCAGCTTTCTCTGATATAACTGTTGAACCTGTTTTTATATTTTTATTAACTGCAATATGAAATGCTTTTATTGTCCTGCCATTCTCACTTGTTCCATCAACAGTTGATATAACTGCAATATTCTTAGAAACATTGATTCTAATGCGATATGACTGATTCTTTGCAACATATGTTGAAGTTTCTTCCTGCAGAGATGACTCATTATCCAGATCCTCTGTCTGATTGTTAAGTTCATTGTCAATATTATCATTATGCATTCCAGCTATTGTCCTATATGCAAACATGATAAGTGCAAACAACAATAATAAAATCAATACATATAAAACAAGATTACTGCCTTTAAACCATCTTTTAATATCCTTTTTTTTTAATGCGTTTATATCCTCGTATCTCCATATTGACCAACACCACTATTAATTATTAGTTTATACCCTGATTTTTCTCTTTAAGTTCTATAAACTTAAGAATAACTTCAATAGCTCCTTCAATTCCAACAAGACCACTATCTACACATAAATCATAACTCTTGGCATCGCCCCACTTTTTGCTTGAGTAATAATTATAATAGCTTGCTCTCTTCTTATCTGTTTTCTGAATAAGGTCAGCAGCCTTTGAATCATTCAATTCATATAATCTCTTAATTCTTTTAACTCTTTCATCAATACTTGCTTTAACAAACACACTTACAGCAAAAGGATCATCTTCAAGCGCATAATCCGCACATCTTCCGACTATAACACAAGATTCTTTTTCTGCAAGCTTCTTTATAGCATCAAACTGTGCTAAAAACACCTTGTGGTTAATAGGCATATCTACGTATGAATTGGAATATCCTAAAGAATATGTATCCATAACTAATGAATAAAGAAAACTATTAGTTGGTTTTTCATCCTGTGAGGCAAACAATTCTTTACATAATCCACTTTCCTTAGCTGCAAGCTCAAGAAGTTCCTTATCATAACATTTAATTCCTAATCTTTCAGCCAGCTTCATACCTATCTCATGACCACCACTACCAAATTCACGTCCTATTGTAATTACTGTTCTTCCATCCATAATGTTTACCTCCTGGTTACAATAATGTTTAACTTCATATTATTTTATTAAACATATTATACTTTAAATTGTGTATAAAATCTAGTAATTTTTAGTAAATTTTATAATTTTTACAATTTTAACAAAATATTCAGTAAATAAATTTAAAAATTATGTAACATCATATTATTAAGATATTCAGAGATATCTTTACCATATTTATTGGCTACAATACTATATTGACTAGGTGTAACACATACAAGTCTTACTGTGCTATATCCTCTTGCTCCGAACATATAATGCTTTACTATATTAGAATTCTTTATCTTATTTATCACCTCTTCAGAAGGCTTATTCCTTGTTATTATAATAAATGATATATAAGAATACATGTGATTTTACAAGGCAGTTTATTATCATTTCTTACAAAATGCGGTTCAATATCATCAACTGTAAATTTTAAAAGATCATTTAATTCATCCAGGCCAAGATTATCACAATTAATGAAGAATAAATGCTCATAGCACTTAACATTCCATAATTTTGCTGATTCTGTTGTACTGAACTTGTCACGATTTTTATAATTATAGGCATATATAACAAATTTACGGTTATTAAACCAATAGTTATGATAAATGTCAAATGTATCAGATATTCCATTAAGTATAATATCTATAAATTCTTTTCTTCTCATATATTTCACACTTTCCCGATATAGCTTAATATCTGTTTACTATATGATAACCTGCTTTCTTAACTTATCAAGTATCATCTTGAAATACTCTGGCAGAGGAGCACTATATTCAACATATTCTTTAGATGTTGGATGGATAAAACCAAGAACACCTGCATGTAATGTCTGTCCTGTCAGCTTAAAAGGCGATCTGCCACTTCCATAAACATCATCTCCAAGCAAAGGATGTCCTATACTTGCCATGTGTACTCTTATCTGATGCGTTCTTCCAGTTTCCAACTGACATTCTATATAGCTGTACCTTCCAAACTGTTCCAATACCTTATAATGTGTAACAGCTCTTTTACCATTCTTTTTATCTATTGCCATCTTTTTTCTATCTGATGGATTTCTTCCTATTGGTGCATCAATTGTACCTTCTTCTGTATTAAACCCATTAAGAACTATGGCATAATATTTTCTTGTTATCGAATGTACACTTAGCTGCTCTGCAATAAAATTATGTGAATAATCATTTTTGCAGGCAACAATTACTCCTGTTGTATTCATATCTATTCTATGAACAATTCCTGGTCTTAGAACTCCATTAATACCAGAAAGATTATCAAGACAATGATACATTAGTGCATTTACAAGTGTCCCTGTATAATGACCAGCTGCAGGATGAACTACCATTCCCTTAGGTTTGTTAACAACTATAATATCGTTATCTTCATATACAATATCTAATGGTATATCTTCGGGTTCTATCTGTGGCACCTCAAGTTCTGGAAGAATAACATCAATCACATCCTCTGCCATGACCTTATAATTTGATTTTATACTTTTACCATTTACCTTAATCAGATTATTTTCAATAAGCTTCTGGATTCTTGAACGTGACACATCCTGCATTTCATCGGAAAGATACTTATCTATTCTTATATTACTATCATCAACATCAACTATAAAACATTGATTTTTATTATTATTCTGCATATACTTTTTTCCTGTATTATTCTTTATAAAGATTTAGATATCGCTAATATTTCTATTTTTATTTTTGAATGATAAAAAATCAAACTCATTGTCCTTGTAAACAAATAAAATTAAAATTATAAACATTGCTACAGATATAGTTACATAACAATCTGCTACGTTAAATACTGGAAAATTAATAATCTTAAAATAAATAAAATCCCTGACATATCCAAATCTGACACGATCTATAAAATTACCTATTGCTCCTGACACAAGCATTGTACACACTATATACATAGGCAGATATCTTTTATTTAACGGCATCCTTATAATAACATATGTAATCAATGCAACTATAATGACTGTCAATAAAAGAAATGCATTTATCCTGCCACTAAACATACCAAAAGCACTTCCATCATTTCTAAGATATGTAAATGTGAGAACATTCTTTATTATATCTACATCGTTTTTCATATAAAGATTAGTTTCTGCTATATACTTTGTTATCTGATCTATTTGTGTTAAAACAGATGTCATAATAATATATATAACAATACTTATTATACGTCTTTTACTGTCTATTTTATTATTAACCATATTTTTTTCCTTTTACAACATCATATTGTTAAAATAGCATTTAATTTAGAACACTTTTCAATGCATCTTTCATTTCTATATCGGATACATCATAATCTATATATGCATTACCGATACTATTTAATAAGATAAACTTAATTTTTCCTGCATCCATCTTTTTATCACTTTTAGATACTTTAACAACATCATCCGCATTTATTCCACTTACTGTAACAGGGAATTCATAAAGCTTAAACATATCAAGAACATCTTCATACTCTTTCTGGCTTATATATCCTCTGTTTACTGATATTCTTAATGCTGCTATCATGCCAAGAGTTACACATTCTCCATGATATAATGTAAAATTCATCAGCTTTTCAATGGCATGTCCTAATGTATGTCCATAATTAAGAAGTGCTCTGTCCCCTTTCTCCTTAGGATCCTTTTCAACAACTTCTCTTTTAATATTACAGCTCACATATATCATATATTCAAGAGCATCTGCATCCATATCTTTAATTTTTGTTGCATTAACCCTTAACCAGTTATAATAATCTGCATCCTTTATAAGTCCATGCTTTATTATTTCTCCAAAGCCTGAATTAAATAATCTTCTGCTAAGGCTTTGCAATACTGATATATTCATATATACAAGTTTTGGCTGATGAAAGGCTCCGACCATATTTTTATATGCTCTGAAATCCACTCCTGTTTTTCCACCTATACTTGAATCAACCTGTGCCAGTAAAGATGTCGGTACCTGGATAAAATCTATACCTCTTAAATATGTAGCAGCTGTAAATCCAGTCAGATCACCTACAACTCCGCCTCCTAATGCAACTAACATATCTTTTCTGTCAAAATGATTCTGTATAAGAAACTCATAAACATCCTCTACTGTGTTAAGATTCTTATTTTCTTCTCCAGCTTTAAATACATACGTAAACACTTTATTACCTGTTTTTTCTAATTCTTTTGCAACATCATCTGCATATAATCTGGCAACATTGCTGTCAGATACTATACACAGCTTTCTACCTGTTACACCAAGCTTGTTAAATTCATCAGAGAGTCTGTCAAAGGTTTTCTCAATAATAATATCATATAAAGGTTTACCATCATATTTAACGTTAATACATTTTGCCATTTATATTTCCTCTTTCAAATAATATATTTATTATACAAACTGCCACCCTTGGCAGTAAACCAGGAGTGGCAGCAATATTTACAATTTAAAACTTAGTATCATTATTCTTAAATGAAGTTAAATCAATGCCACCTGCGACGATTTCAGGTATATCGCCTGAAATATCTACATTAGGAGGTGTCACAAGAAATATGTAATTAGTAATTTTCTGTAAGTTACCTCTGATAGCATAACATGAACCAGCTGAATAATCTATGACTCTCTGCGCAACATCCACATGTATACCTTCAAGATTAAGCACAACAGCCTTGCCAGAAAGTAAAGTATCTGTTATTTCACTGGCATCTTCCATTGATTCTGGTCTTATTACAACAACCTCAAGTCCTCTTGATGTCTGCTTCATAGGAACTACCTTGCCCTTTGATGCAAACTTTGGTCTGTCATTTACTGTATTAGCTGCTATATCTTCATCATCTGATTTCTTAGAACCTGAAAATAACTTCTTTCTGGAAGCCGTCTTTTCATCTTCGTCATCATCATAATCATCGTAATCGTAATCATCATCGAAATCATCATCCTGAACCTTAAAAAGATTAAGAAATCCATCAACAAAACTCATATTCTCTCTCCCTATATATAATTATTCTTTGTAATATACCGTTACTCTGTTCTATGAGCATACTGTCTTTGCTTTATCTGTTAGAATAATCCCTGGCACCAAATATAGCGTACCCACTCTTATGTGTGTAGCACCTTCTTCTATCGCAACAATATAGTCATTAGTCATACCCATAGAAAGTACATCCATATTGATATTATCAATGTTTTTAGCATTAATGTCAACACATAATTGCTTTAATTGTCTGAAATACATACGATTATCTTCAGGATTGGCAACATAAGGAGCACTTGTCATTAAACCACGTACACGTATACCTTTATAATCTGATATTTTTCTTATAAAATCTTCTACCTCATCTGGCTTAAAGCCGAATTTATTCTTCTTCACCAGCTACATTTACCTCTACAAGAATATCAGCAACAAGTTTTTTCTTTATGGCTTCATTACTGATAGCTTCTGCTAAACGCACTGAATCAACAGAATGTATCATAGAAGCCCTGCCAACAACATACTTAACTTTATTCCTTTGAAGATGACCTATCATATGCCATACTATATCCTTAGGAAGAGAGTCTGCTTTATCAACCATTTCCTGCACGTAGTTCTCACCAAACTGTCTTATATTGCAATCATATATTTCCATAAGCATTTCTTTGGGCTTTGTTTTACTTACTGCAATAAGACATACTTCCTTTGGGCTTCGTCCACATTTTTCACAAGCTTTTACAATATTATTCTGAACTGTAACAAGATTATCTTTAAGCATAATAATTCTCCATTCTTGCGTGTGAAAATCTTATTTTTCACACTATATCTCCTTGTTTTTTATGACATTTATTTAGTATATCATTTCATTAGGCTTGTATTTATCAGCCTCTAATAATATTCTGTCATATACTGTTATTCCATGAGTGATTTTTTGTTTTACAATATAATATTCGTTATTCTGGTCTAGAATTTCTACAGGACAGAATATCGTGTAACCCGTATTAACACAGTATACACCCTTTAACTTTGCAACAGGTCCTATAACAAATCTTGATGACGAATCAGGCATCACAATAACCTGTCCTGATTCAAAGCTTTCCTTATTGACATATACATATTCATCAGTAGTTTTATATATATCAGCCTCTGCAAAGGAAGGAACAATATTTCCGTTTTCATCATATTTTTCAACTATGAATCCGTAATTATTGCTATTTCCTCCTTTGGTCATATATGACTTTGGTATCTCATAAAAATCATTTTCTGTAACAGATGAAACTGGTATTTTCATACCACTTTTACCAGTTGTCACAAGCTCTATATCAAGAAATCTTTCAGATGCGTATCTTATCATATAGCTATCAAGAGATAATCTGCCATAAATGCCATCACCTTTTTCTATAATTGAAAATCCACATGTAAACGTCATATTATCTTTTTTAACTTTAATATCTATAGTTTTCTTTGACTGAAGACCATATTTACTGATATCATCCTGGTTAAGCTTTATCATAAGATACCAGTTTTCACTTGTAACCATTTTATACGCAGGATTGCCTGTCACCATTATAGATTCTGCTTTAAGATTGCTTTTATTATAATTGTCTTTATTGAAATCCGAAGATGTTATCGTTTCAGGTTCTTTGCTCTCATATCCATCTACAGAATACACAACAATACCATTAGTCTCTGCGGGTATTGTTCTGAATAAATCCCTGCTTCCTGTACTTCTATAATAGAATCAATATTGTTCATTATATTTTCGTTAATAGACTGCAGCACTGCAGCATTCAGATCTGACTTCAAATCATATATATACGAGAAATCACTTCCATCATAATCATTTTTATAATTATTAAGAGTCGATTTAATATCCGCCAGATTCTGCTTTGATAGGGAATTCTCGCCAACTTTATTATAGCCTGCCAATATATCTGACACTCTTCCTGTTTCATCTACCGAATATACTGTGTCCCCCTTTTTCACTCTGGTGTTTTCTCTCTGATAATAATTAATATTTCCTGAATAAGGAGAATAATAAACGCTCTCACTTCGTAAAGCAATAGCTGTATATACAGCATTATTAGTAAGAGAACCTGTATTGACCTCATATGTCTGAACCTTGGATTTAGATATATACAGTACAACGAAGCATATTATATATATAAGTACAAGTGCAAATATAAAAGCAACTGCACGTGGTCTTCTTTTATATCTAACTACCTTACTACCTGACATTTATGAACCTTTCCTCCTATATACAATAAGCTGTCACACTAATACACATACAGGGTTGCTTAATGCGACAGCTTCATATTATTATTGATATATTTCTCTCCATTCCATATCGCCACGCTCTAATGATTTGATCAGAAGCTCAGCCGTTGCAAGATTAGTTGCTAACGGTATATTATACATATCACATAACATACATATATTATTAGAATCAGGCTCATGAAGCTAGGTGTTTCAACATCTCTTAAAAAGATTACAAGATCCAGCTGATTATGCTCAATCTGGGCACATAACTGCTGGTCTCCACCAAGATGACCTGCAAGGAACTTGTGAATCGATAGATTGGTGACCTCTTCGATAAGCCTTCCCGTAGTACCAGTAGCAAACAGCTGATTCTTGTTTAATATTCCTTTGTATGCAATGCAGAAATTCTGCATCAATTTCTTTTTTGAATTATGTGCAATTAAACCTATGTTCATAAGAACCCCCTATCTTATTAGTAATAGCAAGCCATAACGAATACTCCTGCTTATATTATCCTCTGAAATCTTCAGCAAATATATCATCATCCCTGTCAACATTTCTTTGCAGATTAACATTAAGTACAATTCCCATGGCTGCAAAAAGATTAACCAAAGATGTAACTCCACAGCTAAAAAACGGCAATGGAAGTCCGGTATTAGGTAAAAGCTTTGTAACAACACCTATATTAATAAATGTCTGAAAAGCTATATAGGCTGCTACACCACAGCACAACAGCCGCCCTTCCTGATCTTTGGCTCTTACTGCTGTAATTATACACTCTATTACGATTGTAAACAACAATAAAATAGTAATTACGCTTCCTGTAAATCCTAATTCTTCACCTATGACCGCAAATATAAAGTCATTCTGTGCCTCAGCTATATACCCAGCGTTCTTAAGCGATGATGGATCATCATTATTAAGTCCTTTTCCTGACAATTGTCCTGAACCAATAGCCTGTACAGCATAATTCTGCTGATATACACCTGCACTTATATTACCATCCGTTGAATCACTGCCATATATGAAATCAACGATTCTGTTTCTTTGATATTTCTCCATGAATATAGGATCAGGAGTTGCAATAATATATACAAGAAATGCAGCTACCAGCGGTACGACAATAAGCAACGCACCTCCAATTATCTTATAGCTTAATCCGGCACAGAATATAACTGTAAGGATGATAAGCACAACCATGACTGTAGTTGAAAGATCTGGTTCCTTAACTATTAACAATATAGGAACAAGAAGTACTAACGCGAGAATAGTAAGAAACTTCCATGTGTTAAGCCTGTCCTTATACATAGTTATGACTTCGCAAGAAAAATGGCAACAATCAGCTTCATAAACTCAGAGGGCTGTATTTGAAAAGATCCCACTCCAAGCCACCTTTTAGCACCATGGCTTTCTTTTCCCGCTATAAGTACAAGAATAAGCAATATATTACCAAGTATATACCACAACCAATAATATTTTGTTATAAACTTATAATCAACAAATGATATAAATATCATCATCAGAAATGCAGCGGCCATGCCCACTCCCTGCTTTAACGTATACTCTGAATTGGCACTGTTTACAACTGTCAACGCATAAGCACATGTAACTGCTATAAGAATTATCAATCTGTAATTGTATGACCGCATTTTATACTTTTTAAACATAAAATCTCCACCACCAATATAATCCGTTTCCGGTTACTGTGTGATTATTTTTCACTGTTTCTCATATCCTTAATAGGAATATTAGCATATATTGCAGGTACAGAACCATTATCACCTTCTGTTGATGTAATCTGGATATCAAGTTCTTCTGCATCTATAACCATGTATTTTGAAATGACCTTAATAATGTCATTCTTTATCATTTCCATAACCTCTGGTGAACAATTCGCCCTATCGGAAACAAGTAATAACTTAAGTCTGTCCTTTGCTACATCCCCAGAGCCTTTCTTCTTAAACAAATCAAGTAAACTCATATCTTCTTCCATTCTGCCTTATATGGCTTTTATAATAACTATTAATTTTTCTTGTCACCCTTAAAAAGTGCCGATAACTTTTTGAAGAATCCACCTTTTCCATTAAGATCAAGGAATGGAACTTCTTCTCCAAGTATTCTTTTACATATATTCATGTAAGCCTGTCCAGCCATGCTGCTGTCACCAACTAGTGGCTGTCCTTTATTAGTTGCTACAACTATATTCTCATCATCTGGAACAGCACCTATAACGTTAAGCTGAAGTATATCATTAACATCAGAAATAGACATCATTTCCCCTCTGTTAACCATGTCCATGCGGATTCTGTTAACAATAAGATCCTCATGGTCCTTAAGACCATTTGCATCAAGAAGTCCAACTATTCTGTCTGCATCACGTATAGCAGAAACCTCTGGTGTAGTTACAACAAGTGCTCTGTCTGCAGCTACTATTGCATTCTGGAATCCCTGTTCAATACCAGCTGGGCAATCAAGAATTATGTAATCAAATCCTTCAGGATCTGCCTTAATCTCTTCTACGACCTTTATCATCTGTTCTGGAGAAATTGCAGATTTATCTCTTGTCTGTGCTGTTGGTAAAAGATACAAAGAAGGACATCTCTTATCTGTGATCATTGCCTGCTTTAAACGGCAGTTTCCCTCAACAACATCTACAAGATATATACAATTCTATTTTCAAGACCAAGTACTACATCAAGATTTCTTAAGCCAGTATCAGTATCGATCATAACTACCTTTTTACCAAGTTTAGCAAGACCTGTACCTATATTGGCAGTGGTTGTAGTCTTACCAACTCCGCCTTTTCCTGACGTAACAACAATAACTTCACTCATTTTATTTCCTCCAAATATCAATATACTAAGTAAATAAATACACAATAGAATAATTATGCTTAATTTTGTGCATTAAATCAAGCCCTTTTTTATAAATATCGTTTTTTTGTGAATGTTTGAAAAATCTTCCAGCTTTAATATTAAGAATTAAAGATGTATATCTTCCAATACATTCTGTTCAAAATCTTCAACATATATATTGCCTTCATATACATAGGCTATTTTAGGCTGGACTGGCTGCTTTGTCTTTACCTTAAGCTTCTTTCTTACCGGACTGCTGTCAGAACATCTTGCGATAATATCTGCTATCTTTATCTGCATAGGTTCCATATCCAACGCCACAACAAATGCATTTCGTTGCCATTAGCACCAGCAAATATATTTCCCTTTAAGCTGCCAAGAACAATCACATTTCCACACGCAACAACCTTTCCACCAGGATTTACATCTCCGAGAATAACCACGCTGCTCTCTGTTTCCAATACCTGTCCGGATCTTAAGGTTCCTTTATAGAACTGACACAAAGGCTGTGCTGGTACTTCTATTTCTTTCCCCATAATTTCTGCTGTAACATCATGCTTATTTTTGTTATTCATTGCATCTGCAACTGCTCTTTGGTATATCAGATCTCTTTCCTCATCATGGTCAATAAGACATACAATATTAATATCTGTAACCTCAGATATTATATCCATGATCTCTTTTTCCTGCGTATCTGATAATTCTCGTCCTTCAAGTGATAATGCAAGAGCAGCATTGTTAAAAAACTTAGCTGATGCTGTGAATTTATCTCTTATCATATCTTTAAGTTCATCAAAGCTCACAGAAGCATCCATTTTTACTGCAATTCCATTCTTATTTCCTTTTATTACTACTGAATTTATCCAATTATTTCACCTCTTATTTTATTAAATGATGATTGCGTAGCAATGCAGCAATCTGGTACATCAGTCAGGAGACAAATACTTTTCCTCCTGACATCTTTAAATTACTCTAAGCCATAATATATCTTATATATATCAGCTGTCAAATCAATAGATGTACCTGATGAGTATCCATGCTGTATACATACAGAAACACATATTTCCGGATTATCATATGGTGAATACGTAACCAGTAAAGAATGATCTGGTTCTTTTGTATTTTCCTGTGCAGTACCTGATTTAGCAGCAATTTTCATGCCAAGCTTTGATATGCCTGTATATGAATTACCAGCAAGTGTCATACCCTCATGTACTGTATCCCATATATTACTGCTTAATTCCACCTGGTGATCAACCTCGCTTCATTTTTCTTATAAGATTGCCATCTGAATCAGTTATTTTATCTATAAGTGTAAGATTATAACACTTTCCAGATGAAGCTATCGTTGTAACATATCTAGCAAGATTAAGTGTACTATACTTATGATTACCCTGTCCTATAGCCGAAGCAATCGAGTTCGTATTGGAAGCCTGTGGTGAATTTTCCTCTATTTCAACTCCTGCCTTGGTTGATAATCCAAGAAGATCTGAATACTTCTGAAGTGTGCTTGTTCCATAAGTACTGTTATAAGTTCCATCCTTTCTACATGCCAGATTATAACCAACATTATAGAAATATACGTTACATGAATCTCTTATAGCCGTTGCCGCAACTTCTCCACCATGTCCTGATAATCTCCAGCACTTAGGTGCAGGGGTTACCTTATCAAATGAACCCGAACAATAAAATGTTGTACCAGACGATATAGTTCCTGTATCCATACCTGCTATTGTAGTACATGGCTTATATGTTGAACCAGGTGCTGTAAATGACTGAGTTGCCCTGTTTATCATAGGCGCAGCTTTATCATTGATCAGGCTGTTGAAATATTTGGCATCAACTGTTCCTGAAAGCTTGTTATTATCATAGCTTGGATAAGAAACCATAGCTAATATATCACCATTTTGTGGATTAGTAATAACTGTTGATGCTGAACATGGCTGCAGTGCAAGCTGTGCAGGAGTTATTATTTTATTAGTTATGGCATATACCATAAACTCATAAGCGCCAAGTCCTCCTGAGGCAAGCGATGCATATCTTGAATTCTCATCGTTCATATCAAGAACACCCTGTTCATACAGCAGCATACATATCTGTCTTCCAGATATATTTCCAGCATTGACCATATACTTATACATCTTTTTATAAAACGATGTATCTTCCCTTAGATAACTATCTATATAATCAATAAGTGCATCATATGACTCCTGAAGACTTGTATACTGTTCAGATGAAAATATATTAAGATTAATCCAGTTTTTTGATATGCCATGTGTAAGCAGTTCCTTAAGGCTTGTTCCGTTGCCTTCTGTCCAGTCCTTATATACATTATCATCTGTATCTACATTAGCAGTATTAAATACTCCTCTGTCTTTCAGGCTCGTATATACATACCATATATACAGCTGCTGTTCCTCATCAAGCTTTCCGTATGGTGTATCTCCCACAGACAGTTCATTTCTTAGCCATTCCATTGTACTATCCTGTTTAGATAAGAATGCTGAATATATCTGTCTTTCAGTATCAGTACTCTGGGATGCAATATGCTTTATTGACACTATATTGTTATCTATAAGGGCAAAATATACTTCTTTTGCAAGTATATATACTGTATTTACACTTCCGTTAGAATTATATGAATATTTTGTATCCCCATTACGCATATATGTTAATAATATCTGTATAATTTTATCCTCAAGGGCATTGTATATTTTTTTCTGAAGATTAATATCAATCGTCAGATATACGTCATTACCCGCTGATGAATCCTGTTCATCAAGCACCTCTGTTATTCGTCCTACAGTATCAACGTAAACCTTTCTGGTGCCCTTTGTTCCTGCAAGCTCTGATTCCATGCTCTTTTCTATACCACTTTTTCCGACAATATCATTGCTGTCATAGGAATCATCCAATGTTTCCAGCTCGCTTGACGACACCGTACCAGTATATCCTAATATCTGGGAAACATACATGCTGTCTACGTATCTTCTTATATACTGCTCATCTACGTAACACCTGTAAGCTCATCTGAATTTTCAAGGATTGCAGCTACAGTCTCATCTGAAACCTCATTAGCAATTGTAAATGATATATATCTGTTATATGAATTAGCAGACATATATCTTCTTAAGTTAACTATCATAAGTGCATGTTCTACACTAAAACCATCAGCTACCGGATTCATTCCCTGCTCTTTTAACAGCTTTATAGTAGCTGCCATAGCTCCGCCATCATTTATATAATCATCACCTGCTACAGCTACGCCATATCTGTCACATAATTGTTTAAACAGCTCACCTGCTGATACATTTCTCTGTTCATCTGAAAGCTCACTTATAGAACGCTTACCATATATATCTCTTAAGAATCTAAGCAGTTCATTATCCTTTATGTTATATTCATACATTCCATTAGAATAAACAATAGGAAAATCATTCGAATAGCTGTCACCTTTTTCTTCAATAATTGTAAGAGTTTTATCTATTGAAGTATTAAGCAGTCTGTTTTTGGTATCATTATCCTCATACTTTCCACTATCGCTTATCCTTACTGCATATGCAAGATCATTATACGCCAGTAAAACTCCATTCTTATCGAATATTCTTCCTCTCGTGGCAGCAACACTCATGTCCTTTTGTATTGAACTTGATAAATCTTTTACATAAGACTCTCCATTAATAATCTGAAGTGAAAATAATCTGTTAACAAGTACGCCGACAAGTACAATAAACACCATTATCAACGGAAAAATTCTGGATTTGAAGAGACTTAGAATATAATCAAATATTTCCTTCATCTAAATTACCTTTTTTCCTTTTCTTCCACTTAACATCAAGCAATGTATCAAGTTTCATCAACGGATAATAAATAACCAGTGCAATTATAAGGGTATAAACCATCTCCGGAATGATAAACTTTGTTATGAAATAATCTGCATTTAACCTGTTATGTAAAAGGAACTTACCTATGTATGATAAAAATTCATAGATAAAATCTGAAAGCATAACCATTGCTAAGGGAATAAGGACCTCAACTTTCTCATATTCTTTATAAAACATTCCTGAATAATATCCTACGTACACAAAAACCAATACTGAAAAACCAAATAATCCAGAAAAGAATAAATCATACATGATGCCCGCAAAAAAACCAACAAACATCCCCTCATTCTTCCTTTAAAGAAACCAAACAGCACTGGAAGGATAATCAAAAGATTAGGAACTATGCCGCCTATGGCAATAGTCCTTCCAAAGGTTCCCTGTATAAGGTAAACCAGTAAAATTATAACCAACTCTGTTACTTTTCTTTTCATGGTTCTCCTGCCTTTAATTATTGTTTTTTCATTTCAGTTATAATAAGTACTTCCTGAAGATTATTGAAATCTACCGCTGGAACAAGATATCCTGACTGTGTAAGATTGTTAGAATCAGGTGTTACATCTTTAGCATAACCTATAAGTATCCCCTGAAGATATTTATCACTTATATTGGATGTAACTACCTTATCCCCATCTCTGACTGTTATATCACTTTTAAAATGTGTAAGCTTAACAAATCCACTGTCCGACTGTTCTATATCGCCTTCAACAATACAAGTTTCATTAGTATCTATAAGCATTCCACTCACCGAATTATTATCCTCGATTATTGTCTTAATAATCGAATAATTCTTTCCAACTTCTGTAACAATCCCAACAAGACCACCGCCGGCAATAACATTCATATCTTTTTGAATGCCATCATCACTGCCTTTATCTACCTTAAATGCTTTAGACCAGTTATCAGCTGTTACTTCTATTATTCTTGCTCCCACCTTTGTATATCCTGTATACTTCTCATCGAGCTGATACAACTCCCTGAGTCTTGAAAGTTCATAAGTATCCTGTCTTAACTGATTGTTTTCTTCTGTAAGATCATCAACCTTGCTCTTTAGTTCCTTATTCTCATCAAGAACAACTGATATTTCCTGAAGAGTCGTATACTTATCGTATGTCCAGAGTCCAAGATATTCATTCCTTTCTGAAGAGGAACCACTACCATTGATATAGCACTTCTTAAAGGTGCAACAAGCCTGTCTGTAAAAAAACTTGTCGATATAAATATAAGACAAACGGCAGTTAAAACAATTAAAATATACTTGGATGTCATGAATGAAGATACTTTCTTTTTCATTTTACTCTTCCTTAATCATAATTTCTATCTTTTGGAGTATAAGCAATCTTTGCAAACTGTGGATTAGTTACAACTCCAATAAGACCTCTTACAACACTCTCAGAAGGCTGATCAACTATATTAACATTAAGATTAGTCTCCTGTCTTATAAACTTTTCAAGATTATTAATCTGTGATGTACCACCTGACACATATACACCATCCTTTATAATATCAGCTGCAAGTTCTGGTGGAGTCCTCTCTAGTATAACCTTTATTGCATCCATAATAGAATGAAGGGCATCAACTATTGCATTATATATAACATCAGAAGAAACATCAACACTTACAGGAAGTCCGGATAATACATTACGTCCAAAGCCTGGTGCAAATGTTTCATCAACCTTACTGCACTTCCA
>ENA-OQER01000845-OQER01000845.1-human-gut-metagenome-genome-assembly--contig:-NODE-845-length-16074-cov-1.609205_pt1 | contig 16074 bp, 21 predicted proteins | sample MGYA00242797_ERZ504639 | MGnify/ENA primary metagenome ERZ504639 (study PRJEB26092, sample SAMD00036306) | human gut metagenome | host: Homo sapiens | study: EMG produced TPA metagenomics assembly of...
GCTTTCGAAAGCTGTACCGTCACCTCTGTTTCCCGACCCCGGTAGCCGGCAAACAGGAACGAACCAACCGGTTTATGTTCGTGACCTAAACCTGCACGCGCCATCTTAATGGCTTCAGTCAGCGCCTCAATGGCTTTATCCTGACCGAAGACCAGCATTTTCAGGCGATCGCGAGGTTTTCAGGGTATCGCGGTCACTCTGAGAAACACTCTTCTCTGGAATGCGCGCAATACGGGCCACCACGGACTCAATATCCGCCACATTAACGGTTTTCTTGCGTTTGCTTACCGGCATCAGGCGTGCGCGAGCGCCCGCTTCGTCGATAACGTCAATGGCTTTATCCGGCAGATGACGATCGTTAATGTATTTCACCGCCAGCTCTACCGCTGCACGCACCGCTTTTGCGGTATAACGCACGTCGTGGTGCGCTTCATACTTCGGTTTCAGGCCATTGATGATTTGAACAGTTTCTTCGATCGACGGTTCAGTAATATCAATTTTCTGGAAGCGACGCGCCAGAGCACGGTCTTTCTCGAAAATGTTGCTGAACTCCTGATAGGTTGTCGAACCAATTACGCGAATTTTACCGCTGGAGAGCAACGGTTTGATCAGGTTAGCCGCATCGACCTGGCCACCAGACGCTGCCCCCCGCACCGATAATGGTGTGGATCTCATCAATAAACAGGATGCTGTTAGTGTCCTGCTCCAGCTGCTTGAGCAACGCTTTAAAACGTTTTTTCAAAGTCGCCGCGATATTTAGTGCCCGCTAACAGAGAACCGATATCGAGAGAGTAAATCGTACAGTCAGCCATCACTTCCGGCACATCGCCTGAACAATTCGCCAGGCAAGACCTTCCGCAATCGCGGTTTTACCGACACCAGATTCCCCCACCAGCAGCGGGTTGTTTTTACGGCGACGGCAGAGAACCTGAATAGCACGCTCCAGCTCCTTCTCACGACCAATCAGTGGTCGATTCCGCCCACGCGCGCAAGCTGATTCAGGTTCGTCGTGAAATTCTCCATACGTTCCTCCCCACCAGCTTGTTCCTTCGCTGTTTGGCTGGCTGCAGGATCAGAAGACTGTGTCGGCTCGTCTTTACGCGTGCATGAGAGATAAGTTCACCACATCGAGACGGCTGACTTCATGTTTACGCAACAGATATGCCGCCTGCGACTCCTGTTCGCTAAAGATAGCGACCAGAACGTTTGCACCGGTTACCTCATTGCGACCGGAGGATTGGACATGGAAGACCGCACGTTGCAGTACACGCTGAAAACTCAGCGTCGGCTGTGTGTCGCGCTCCTCTTCACTGGCAGGCAGAACGGGTGTGGTTTGTTCAATAAAGGCTTCCAGTTCCTGACGGAGCGCAACCAAATCCACAGAACACGCTTCCAGCGCCTCCCGGCAGATGGGTTACTGAGCAGCGCCAGTAACAAGTGCTCGACGGTCATAAACTCATGACGGTGCTCGCGCGCTCTGGCGAAAGCCATATTTAAACTGAGTTCCAGTTCTTGATTGAGCATAGGCACCTCCCCCAATTTTTATGCCTGCATTCAGGCTTTTTCTAGCGTACACAGCAATGGATGCTCATTCTCCCTCGCGTACTTGTTCACCATCGCCACTTTGGTTTCTGCAACCTCGGCGGTAAAGACTCCGCAAATGGCCTTCCCCTGGTAGTGAACAGCGAGCATCAATTGCGTTGCACGTTCTACATCATAAGAAAAGAATTTTTGTAACACGTCAATAACAAACTCCATCGGAGTGTAATCATCATTGACTAATATCACTTTATACATAGATGGCGGTTTTAGCGCGTCGCGAACTTTTTCTTCCGCCAGTTGATCAAAGTCCAGCCAGTCGTTCGTTTTACCCATTGTCAGTTATCATCTTCGGTTACGGTTATCGGCAGAACGCCCTGCCGCTGACAAGAGCTTATTTGCCTGACCAATCTACTCCACATGATAGATAACTATCATCTATCGTTGGCATCAGCGACATCTGTCACATTCCTGTCAATAGCGTTAACTGCTTCAAATTTTTGATTCATACCTGCCCCCTGGCCCTGTCAAACGCTTGACGGCTCGCCCTAATTCTCTAAATTGTATTTCTAGAGTTGGCGAGGTTTTGAACAGCCCCCTCTCTGACCCCGGTTTATTCCATCTTACTTGTATAAGATTTGCGAAGGATGTCGAAGCATGGAAAAGGGTACTGTTAAGTGGTTCAACAATGCCAAAGGGTTTGGTTTCATCTGCCCTGAAGGCGGCGGCGAAGATATTTTCGCTCATTATTCCACCATTCAGATGGATGGTTACAGAACGCTAAAAGCTGGACAATCCGTTCAGTTTGATGTCCACCAGGGCCAAAAGGCAATCACGCCAGTGTTATTGTGCCCGTCGAAGTAGAAGCGGCAGTCGCATAGCTCTTCTGTCTCATTGTGTACATCCTAAAGGCAAAATGCCAGCCCGATCGCTGCATTTTTATCTCAAAAATTACTCTCGTGCCAGAGCATCTACTGGATCCAGTCGTGCCGCATTTCGTGCGGGTAACCATCCAAATAAAATCCCGGTGACCGTCGAGCAGAGAAACGCCAGCAGCAGTGCCAACGGTGAAAAACCAATCTCCCAGCCGGGTAAGAAAAGCTGCAAGGTGAAAGCAATTAACAGTGACAGTGTTATTCCCAACGCGCCACCGACCAGGCAAACCAGTACGGCTTCGATCAGGAACTGTTGCAAAACATCGCTTGCTCGCGCACCTACAGCCATGCGAATGCCAATTTCCCGCGTCCGCTCGGTCACTGACACCAGCATAATATTCATTACACCAATACCGCCCACCACCAGCGAAATCACCGCCACCAGCGTCAGAAACAGTTGTAAAGTACGTGTGGTCTTTTCAACAGTTTTCAAGACGCCGTCCATGTTCCAGGTAAAGAAATCCTTCTTTCCGTGGCGCAGTGAAAGTAAACGCGTGAGTTGCTGTTCCGCCTCGGCGCTGTCAAATCCTTCTTTTACCCTGACAGTAATGGAGTTCAGCCACGACTGGCCCATAACTCGCCCGGACATCGTGCTGTAAGGTAGCCAGACACGCAGCACTTTACTGCTACCAAACATCGACTGTTTTTCTTCCGCCACACCAATGACTCTGGCGGGCATATTGCCGACCAGAATCACCTCGCCAACCACATCTGCTTTATGGGGGAAAAGCTGGCGGCGAGTATTACTGTCGAGAACCACGACCTGCGCACGACCGTTCAGCTGCTCCTGATTAAAGGTGTTTCCTTCACTGAAGGTCATGCCATAGACATTAAAATAATCGCCGCTCACGCCATTGGCACTGGCAGCAACATCAACATTGTTATAACGCAGGCGCAGGTTTTGCGAGACGGCAGGTGTGGCTGAGGCGACCCACGGTTGTTTTGGATGGCGATTAAGTCGTCGTACTTCAGCGCCTGCTGATATTGCGGATCGTCATCGCCAAAATCTTTCCCGGGATAGACATCAATAGTATTCGTACCAAAAGAACGAATATCCGCCAGCACCATTTGTTTGGCGGCGTCACCCACCACGACAATGGAAACCACCGACGCAATACCGATAATAATCCCCAGCATGGTCAGTAAAGTACGCATTTTATTCGCTGCCAGCGCCGCCATGCCATCGTCAGCGCCTCGTTAAAACCGCTGACAAACTGCCGCCAGCCAGACACCGTGTTGACAACAGGCTCCGTCCCGCCAGCAACATTCACTTTTTCAATGGGCGGGAGGATTGCGCACAATTTCGCCGTCGCGAATTTCGATCACCCGCTCGGCCTGAGCAGCGACCTGCGGATCGTGGGTGACGATAATCACCGTATGCCCACGATCGCGCAGCTGATGCAGGATCGCCATCACCTCTTCGCCAGAATGGCTGTCCAGTGCGCCGGTTGGTTCATCGGCAAGAATTACCTGACCACCGTTCATCAATGCCCGCGCGATGCTGACGCGCTGTTGCTGACCACCCGAAAGCTGTGCCGGATAATACTCTGTACGGTCTTCCAGCCCCAGCCGTTGCAGCAACTCCTGGGCACGAAGCAGTCGCTGTTTCCGCTCAAGACCAGCATAGACGGCGGGTACTTCAACGTTCTGCTCGGCGGTTAAATGCGAAAGTAAATGGTAACGCTGGAAAATAAAGCCGAAATGCTCGCGGCGCAGTTGCGCCAGCGCATCGGCGTCCAGTGTGGCAACATCCTGACCGGCGACGCGATAGGTGCCGCTGGTGGCCTTATCCAGACAGCCGAGAATATTCATCAGGGTCGATTTACCGGAACCTGAAGCGCCAACAATCGCTACCATCTCACCGGCATAAATATCGAGGGTGATGCCCTTCAGCACCTCAACCTGCTCATCACCGGCAGGATAGCTGCGACGAATATCCTTTAATTCGAGCAAAGGCGTCATTGTGCAGCTCCTGGTTTGGCCTCACCAATCACCACTTCATCGCCCGCTTCAAGCCCTTTGACAATCTCAACATCGGTATCGTTACGTGCGCCAATCGTCACTTCACGCTCGCGTGTTTCACCATTACGCAACAATTTGACTTTATAACGATTATCGCCAACCGGATCGCCTAACGCCGACAGAGGGATCGTCAGCACATTTTTCACATCGGTGAGCTGAATATGCACTTGCGCAGTCATATCCAGCCGCAGCAAACCATTGGGGTTGGGGACTTCAAAACGGGCGTAATAGAAAATAGCGTCGTTAACCTTTTCCGGCGTCGGTAGTACATCCTTGATTTGCCCCTCGTAGCGCGTCAGTGGATCGCCAAGTACCGTAAACCAGGCTTTTTGCCCCGGCTTCAGGTGGATTACATCCGCTTCAGAAACCTGCGCTTTTACCAGCATGGTGCTCATATCTGCCAGCGTCAGAATGTTCGGTGCTTGTTGTGCGGCAATCACCGTCTGGCCTTGCAGAGTGGTGATTTGCGTGACTTCCCCGGCCATCGGGGCAACGATGCGAGTGTAATCGAGATTGGTTTTAGCCGTATCGAGAGAGCCTGATTGCGCTTGATTTGCGCGTCAATGGTGCCAATTTGCGCCTGTTTCACAGCCATCTCCGTCGCGGCGGTGTCGAGATCCTGCTGTGAAACCGCCTGCGTTTGTGCCAGACGTTGCTGACGGGAATACGTCACCCGCGCCAGTTTCAGCTCCGCTTCCGCCTGCTGCCGCTGCGCACGTAGCTCCATCAGCGTTGCTTCGACCTCCTTAATCTGGTTTTCAGCCTGTTCAGGATCAATAACCCCTAAAAGCTGGTCTTTTTTTACTTTATCGCCAATCGCCACCGACAGAGTTTTCAACTGACCGCTGACCTGCGCGCCCACGTCAACCTTACGCAGCGCGTCCAGCTTTCCGGTCGCCAGCACGCTTTGCTGTAAATCACCGGGGCGCACAATCAGTGTCTGATAAGTCGGCACGGGTGCGTTAAGAATTCTCCATAACGTAATCAGTCCGGCGATGACTATCACCAGCGCAATAACGTAACGCTTCTTCACGGTTTTCCGCTTTTTCATAAATATTCTGAATACTCCATATGCCAATCCGGGTCATTAACTTCAACGAAATATCAACAAAACCCTAAAATTTACGTTAGTAATCACACTATTGATGTTTGGTTAAGATACGCAATGGTGAAATCGACGTCATGTATAACCATTGATTTCATGAATATGTCGCAGCTAACTGAACGGACCTTTACGCCATCTGAATCTCTCAGCAGCCTGTCACTTTTTCTTAGTCTGGCACGTGGACAGTGTCGGCCGGGTAAATTCTGGCATCGCCGTAGTTTTCGCCAGAAATTTTTGCTGCGCTCGTTGATTATGCCGCGTTTAAGCGTTGAGTGGATGAACGAACTTTCCCACTGGCCTAATCTCAATGTGTTGTTAACGCGCCAACGCGACTGCCTGTGCGTCTGCATCGCCCTTACCTTGCGGCGAATCTTAGCCGTAAGCAATTGCTGGAGGCGTTACGTTACCATTATGCGTTACTCCGCGGATGTATGTCGGCGGAAGAATTCAGCTTATATTTGAATACCCCCGGGCTGCAACTGGCGAAGCTGGAAGGCAAAAACGGCGAGCAGTTCACGCTTGAGCTGACCATGATGATCTCAATGGATAAAGAAGGTGACAGCACAATCCTGTTTCGCAACAGCGAAGGTATTCCTCTGGCAGAGATCACGTTTACCCTGTGTGAATATCAGGGGAAAAGAACGATGTTTATTGGCGGACTGCAAGGCGCAAAATGGGAAATTCCACATCAGGAAATCCAGAATGCGACGAAAGCCTGCCACGGGCTATTTCCCAAACGCCTCGTGATGGAAGCGGCCTGTCTGTTTGCCCAACGTTTGCAGGTAGAGCAGATTATTGCCGTCAGCAATGAAACGCATATTTACCGCAGCCTGCGTTATCGTGATAAAGAAGGCAAGATCCATGCCGATTACAACGCTTTCTGGGAATCGGTTGGCGGCGTATGTGATGCTGAACGCCTATTACCGCCTTCCAGCACAGATAGCACGAAAGAGATGACCGAATCGCCAGTAAAAAACGGCTGAATACCGTCGGCGCTATGAGATGCTCGACGCTATTCAGCCACAAATGGCCACGATGTTTCGCGGTTAATCCGCGCGACCGCGCGCCAGCCACAGCACGCGTGAGAACATTTTTTCAGCAGCGTCGGTACGGAGTCCACACCACGACGTCCGGCTCCATTGCCACTTCAATGCAAGATCGGGTTTGGAAGAGCGATGGATCGCTTTCGAGATAATTTTGCGCAGATTCATCGGTACATTTTCCGGGATTTGCGCCACGCGGTGGAACACATCGGAAAATCCCTGGCGATACATAAAATGTTCCATATCCAGCGCCGGTAACGCCGTTAAATGTTCTCGTTCGGCTTCCCGATCGTTATTCAACAGGCTGCGTACCGTAGCGGCATATTTCTTCCCTGCTTCATCGCCATCGACCAGTACATGCCATTCAATCCCCATTCGGCGGGCAAATTTAACCAGTGGCTTTAGCCCGGACTGGGCAAACTCAATGACCTTGATCCCTTCGGCATCAAAATGATGTCCGCACTGACGCGCCAGTTCATTGATAACCCAGGTTTCCGTTTCCCCTTCCACCAGCAACCAGCAGCGAGCAAACAGCGATGACGGACGGTTAAAACGAATGTGAAAGGATATGCGTCGGCTATCTTCGGTACTCAAGCCACTCGGCCCCAGACGCCAGGCGGCAACGCGCGAGGACTCACGTACCAGTCGGCAAACATGCTCTACCGGCGTTAACGAAAGCAACTCACCCGAGTTGGTGGTGGCAATGCGCTGCAATGGCAGAAGATTCAACAGATGCCAGGCAACTGAAAGCATAATGGGGTGTAAACGGGTTTCTGGATCTTCGATCAGCAACAATGGACGCGCGTCTCTAATCCAGTCTCAATGTGCCTTTTGCCTGCAATAAAGTAGCAAACAGGCCGAGCAAAATAACCCGATACGAGCGCCCTCCAGGTCGGTCAATCATCCGGTTGATGATGTCCAGATAGCGCCAGCTTCGTTGCTCATTGCTGGCCCGCCGCCGCATTAAACGATATCGCGCCTGTCCGGCCCCCTGCTCAGAGAAATAATGCTCAAGCAACTGCACCATTGCGGAAAGTCCCTGACGAATCTGTCCATCAGAGAGATTTTGCGGATGTGAGGACAACTCACGGGCGAGGAAATCGAGCTGGCGCGCGGTGACTTCCACATTGGGAACATTTGGCACCGTGCCGTTACGAATACGGCGCATAAAACGGGCATCACGCAAGCGCAGCACCGGCATTAAACGCACCAGATGGCGTGCCTGATCGTTAATATCCTCGACATCAATCGGATGTCCGTCTTTATCGAGAAAACTGCGCAGTGTCATCACGCTGCCGTCTTCCGCACTCTCCCCTTCCAGACGATAAAAAATACGGTGATAGCCATCGGTGCATGGCGTCCAGCACGCTTCCAGCGGCCGATAACGGCGAACCCGATGTCGGCCTGGCAGCGATTCGCGGAAGGTCAAAATAATATGCAGATGATGTTCTCGCCCGTTGATATCTCCCGGCGGGAACCAGAAATCGTCGCGCTCAAAATGGTAGAGATCTGATTCTGGCGATAGCAGCAGGGTTAAGGCGTCCAGCAAGCTGGATTTACCCCACGCGTTCTCCCCAATCAGGACGTTGTTTTGTTCGAGCATCAACGACAAACGGTTGATACCGCGAAAACCCACAATTTCAACGCGCTCAAGAATCATATCCCCTCCAGAAATATGTGACTTATCCTTTACGCTGGCAGTATAACGGGAAAGCCTTGCTAATACGTGATGACATCACATTTAAGCATGGCAAATGTCTGAAAAATGAGCGAATAATCGCGTTATACTCCCTCTTGCTGATAAGTCTGCAAAAACAACAAAATCAAATAATTAGCATGATAAATTATTTTTATTACGCCTAAAGGATTAAATCTTTTGCTTGCACTACACTGTCAATCAGACAAATGACTATATGGGGCAACCCGCTGTTGCCCTAAATCAAATTTACTGGATTTATTTATCTGGTGAATGACTCGCTTCGTTTTTAAAATAGCCGCGCATTATTTCCGTCGTCACTTTTTTACGACGACCCTATAAAACGACCATATTTTTCACAGGGTCAATTTTTAATTGAGGTGGATATGTTCAGAAAATTAGCAGCTGAATGTTTTGGTACTTTCTGGCTTGTTTTTGGTGGCTGTGGTAGTGCTGTACTGGCCGCAGGCTTCCCGGAATTAGGCATTGGTTTTGCCGGCGTGGCGTTGGCGTTCGGTCTGACCGTTCTGACGATGGCCTTTGCTGTTGGTCATATTTCTGGTGGTCATTTTAACCCGGCGGTCACTATTGGTTTATGGGCTGGCGGACGTTTCCGGCAAAAGAAGTCGTTGGCTACGTAATTGCCCAGGTTGTCGGCGGTATTGTTGCAGCGGCGCTGCTGTATTTAATTGCCAGTGGTAAAACGGGTTTTGACGCGGCAGCCAGCGGTTTTGCTTCTAACGGTTATGGCGAGCATTCACCAGGCGGTTATTCCATGCTTTCCGCGCTGGTAGTTGAACTGGTATTGAGTGCAGGTTTCCTGTTGGTGATCCACGGCACAACCGACAAATTCGCGCCGGCAGGTTTTGCGCCGATCGCTATTGGTCTGGCCTTAACCCTGATTCACTTAATTAGTATTCCGGTGACTAACACTTCTGTTAACCCGGCGCGCAGCACCGCGGTTGCTATCTTCCAGGGCGGCTGGGCATTAGAACAACTGTGGTTCTTCTGGGTGGTGCCAATTGTCGGCGGCATTATCGGTGGTCTGATTTACCGGACCCTGCTGGAAAAGCGTGATTAATTAACGCAGAAGGCCTGGCGTAATGTCAGGCCTTTTTTTAAGATGTTGTTATATGTTGATTCATCATCTTGTTGCGCTCCTTTCATGAGCTAAGCCACATATTGCCACTGGCGCAAGGAGCGCGCAGGGGGCGGCCAATCGCCGCCGCCCCCTGCACCCCCGGGCTCTGGCGAACAAAATCGCCGCTGCGCGGTGCCCTCGACTTATCCCTTACGGCTACCGGGTCGGGCGCGAGGTAACATCCCTGTAAAACGCGCCCTCAGCCACATCCATGTGGGCTGCCCCGGCCTTCAGGGAACGCTCGGCAATTTTGACGCCACCAAACAACCGTGCGGCCTATTGATAAAGAGCTAACACATTGTCAAAAAACATCACTATGGTTTTTTAGAGTTTCTCGATATCAATTGCCTGAATAGCCCTTGCAATATCAGGGGAATTATTCAACACCCGAACATGCTGAAATAATCCCGTTGCTTCATCGTATTCTTTACGCAAATAACTCAACCACTGTTTAATCCGCGCAACGTGATATAACCCGGTATCGCCCTGCTTTTCCAGACGGGTATATTTTGCAGCAAAGCAACCACCTCCGGCCACGGCATTCGCGGTTCGTTATATTTACTACCCGGCTCAGGTTGGGAATATTGAGCGCCCCGCGACCAATCATCACTGCGTCGCAGCCGCTGATCGCCATGCATTGTTGCGCACTCTGCCAGTCCCAGATTTCACCGTTGGCAATCACCGGAATATTCAGCCGCTGGCGAATCTCGCCAATCGCCTGCCAGTCAATATGCTCCGCGCGGTAACCCTGCTCTTTTGTCCGCCCATGCACCACCAGCTCCGTAGCGCCAGCCTGTTGAACCGCATCGGCGATTTCAAATTTCTTCTCACCGCTGTCCCAGCCCAGACGCACTTTTACGCTGACGGGCAAATGCGCTGGTACAGCTTCACGCATCGCTTTTGCACCCTGGTAGATGAGTTCAGGATCTTTGAGTAACGTCGCCCCGCCGCCGCTGCCGTTAACCGTTTTCGACGGGCAGCCGCAATTGAGATCCACGCCCCAGGAACCTAATTCCACCGCACGGGCGGCGTTCTCTGCCAGCCATTGTGGGAACTGACCTAACAACTGAACGCGCACCAGCGTACCGGATGGTGTCCGGCTGGCGTTTTGTAGCTCAGGGCAAATGCGATGAAAGACTTTACCGGCAGCAGTTGATCCACCACGCGGACAAACTCGGTGATGCACAGATCGTAGTCGTTAACTTCGGTCAGCAATTCACGCACCAGAGAGTCAAGCACTCCCTCCATCGGTGCCAGTAACACACGCATATCATCACCCGCAAAATAATGAGGCGCTATGTTAGCGCCTATGGTCAGCGGATTAAAGGTCTACAAAGAGGGATTGCTGCAAACTGCAATCCCTCTCTATGCTTGATGTATGCCTGAGTTCGTTGCGCATTGCGTAATGCCGGGGAGCGAAAAAATAAGCGCTGATTTCTTAATGTGATCGGTAGCACGTTTTACGAATTAATTGTATGATGAATCCATCTCATCTGGGGTGTTGATTATGAGTAAGACACTGAACATTATCTGGCAATATTTACGCGCTTTCGTCCTGATTTATGCCTGCCTGTATGCAGGCATTTTCATTGCTTCCCTGCTACCGGTAACCATTCCGGGCAGCATCATCGGGATGCTGATCCTGTTTGTCCTGCTGGCCTTGCAAATTCTTCCGGCAAAATGGGTCAATCCGGGGTGCTACGTACTGATTCGCTATATGGCGCTATTGTTTGTGCCGATTGGCGTAGGCGTCATGCAATATTTTGATTTGCTCCGCGCACAGTTTGGCCCGGTAGTGGTTTCCTGTGCAATCAGTACGCTGGTGGTTTTTCTGGTGGTGAGCTGGAGTTCAACAACGTGGTACACGGTGAACGTAAAGTCGTAGGTCAGAAAGGATCAGAAGAATGATGGCGAATATCTGGTGGTCATTACCGCTGACGTTGATTGTCTTTTTTGCCGCCCGCAAACTGGCGGCACGGTATAAGTTTCCCCTGCTTAACCCGTTGCTGGTAGCAATGGTGGTGATCATTCCTTTTTTAATGCTGACCGGCATCTCTTACGACAGCTACTTTAAAGGTAGCGAAGTGCTAAACGATCTGCTGCAACCGGCGGTCGTCGCGCTGGCCTATCCTTTATATGAGCAGCTACACCAGATCCGCGCGCGCTGGAAATCGATCATCACCATCTGTTTTATCGGCAGCGTGGTTGCGATGGTGACGGGGACTTCCGTGGCATTGTTGATGGGCGCTTCACCGGAAATCGCCGCGTCAATCCTGCCGAAATCAGTCACCACGCCTATTGCAATGGCGGTTGGCGGCAGTATTGGCGGTATTCCGGCAATCAGCGCAGTTTGCGTGATTTTCGTCGGCATCCTCGGCGCGGTATTTGGCCATACATTGCTTAATGCGATGCGTATTCGTACCAAAGCTGCGCGCGGTCTGGCAATGGGGACTGCCTCGCACGCCCTCGGTACGGCGCGCTGCGCCGAGCTGGATTATCAGGAAGGTGCATTTAGTTCGCTAGCGCTGGTGTTATGCGGGATAATTACTTCGCTGATCGCACCGTTCCTTTTCCCGATTATTCTGGCAGTAATGGGCTAAAATTTGCGATGCGTCGCGCATTTTTGATGTAAGTTTCACGCGTTGCATAATTAATGAGATTCAGATCACATATAAAGCCTTAACGGGTTCGTAAACTGTTATCCCATTACATGATTATGAGGCAACGCCATGCATCCACGTTTTCAAACCGCTTTTGCCCAACTTGCGGATAACTTGCAATCTGCACTGGAACCTATTCTGGCAGACAAGTACTTCCCCGCTTTGTTGACCGGGGAGCAAGTCTCATCGCTGAAGAGCGCAACGGGGCTGGACGAAGACGCGCTGGCATTCGCACTACTTCCGCTGGCGGCGGCCTGTGCGCGTACGCCATTGTCGAATTTTAATGTTGGCGCAATTGCGCGCGGTGTGAGCGGAACCTGGTATTTCGGTGCCAATATGGAATTTATTGGTGCGACAATGCAGCAAACCGTTCATGCCGAACAAAGCGCGATCAGCCACGCCTGGTTGAGTGGTGAAAAAGCGCTTGCAGCCATCACCGTTAACTACACGCCTTGTGGTCACTGCCGTCAGTTTATGAATGAACTGAACAGCGGTCTGGATCTGCGTATTCATCTGCCGGGCCGCGAGGCACACGCGCTGCGTGACTATCTGCCGGATGCCTTTGGGCCGAAAGATCTGGAGATTAAAACGCTGCTGATGGACGAGCAGGATCACGGCTATGCGCTGACTGGTGATGCGCTTTCTCAGGCGGCGATTGCAGCGGCAAACCGTTCGCACATGCCTTACAGTAAGTCGCCAAGCGGTGTCGCGCTGGAATGTAAAGACGGTCGTATTTTCAGCGGCAGCTACGCTGAAAACGCCGCATTCAACCCGACTCTGCCACCGTTGCAGGGAGCGTTAATTCTATTGAATCTCAAGGGTTATGATTACCCGGATATCCAGCGCGCGGTTCTGGCAGAAAACGCCGATGCGCCGTTGATTCAGTGGGATGCCACCTCCGCAACGCTGAAAGCTCTCGGCTGTCACAGTATCGACCGAGTGCTTCTCGCTTAAGCCTGGTGCCGGATGCGGCGTGAACGCCTTGTCCGGCTTGCCAGCCCTCTCCTGGTGTCGAAATTCCCGGCAAACAGTTTGCCGTTTCTTGCGCAAAACCAGCGGGTAAAGTAGCCTGATGGAATTTTCCTTAGATCGAGTCTCCTGCATGTTAAAGCGCGTGTTCCTCAGCCTGTTAGTCCTGATCGGCTTGCTGCTGTTGACTGTGCTCGGCCTCGATCGCTGGATGAGCTGGAAACCGCGCCTTATATCTACGACGAATTGCAGGATCTCCCTACCGCCAGGTCGGTGTGGTGCTCGGAACAGCAAAATATTATCGTACTGGCGTAATTAATCAGTATTATCGCTACCGCATTCAAGGAGCGATTAATGCCTATAACAGCGGTAAGGTAAATTATCTATTACTGAGCGGCGATAACGCATTGCAAAGTTATAATGAGCCGATGACTATGCGCAAAGATTTAATCGCTGCTGGTGTCGACCCATCAGATATTGTTCTCGATTACGCAGGCTTTCGTACGCTGGATTCCATCGTGCGTACACGCAAAGTTTTCGATACTAATGATTTCATTATTATCACCCAACGTTTCCACTGTGAGCGGGCATTATTTATTGCGCTGCATATGGGGATTCAGCTCAGTGTTATGCCGTACCGTCACCGAAAGATATGCTGTCAGTACGTATTCGCGAATTTGCCGCCCGTTTCGGTGCGCTGGCTGACCTTTATATTTTTAAACGTGAACCGCGTTTTTTTAGGGCCGCTGGTCCCTATTCCGGCTATGCACCAGGTGCCGGAAGATGCGCAGGGGTATCCCGCCGTCACACCCGAACAGTTACTTGAATTACAAAAGAAACAAGGAAAGTAGTTATGGATGTACAGCAGTTTTTTGTCGTTGCCGTTTTTTTCCTTATTCCGATATTTTGTTTCCGCGAAGCATGGAAAGGCTGGCGCGCAGGCGCGATTGATAAACGGGTTAAAAATGCACCGGAACCGGTGTATGTCTGGCGAGCAAAAATCCCGGACTCTTTTTCGCTTATATGGTGGCATATATCGGCTTCGGAATTTTATCTATCGGCATGATTGTTTATCTTATTTTCTATCGTTAATATTTTCTCTTTTCTGTTAATTATTGAGAATAATTATTACTTCACTCAATAAGCTGCGGATATAACATTCTGAACCGCAGCTATTTGTGAATCCTTTCACAGTATAAATTTCCCCACGCGCATAGCCTTAATATCAGCACGCAATATTTATACTCTAAATAATTCGAGTTGCAGGAAGGCGACAAGTGAGTGAGTCCCCAGGAGCTTACATAAGTAAGTGACTGGGGTGAGCGAACGCAGACGCAGCACATGCAACTTGAAGTATGACGAGTATATTTAGCGTTCGCCTTAATTACTCATAGCATTAAGGAAGATCACATGCCGCAACAAAATTATCTGGATGAACTCACTCCGGCTTTTACGCCTTTACTGGCGATTAAAGAAGCCTCTCGCTGTTTATTATGTCATGACGCTCCCTGTAGTCAGGCTTGCCCGGCACAGACCGATCCGGGGAAATTTATTCGCTCAATCTACTTTCGTAATTTTAAAGGCGCTGCCGAGACAATTCGCGAAAATAATGCCTCGGTGCCGTTTGTGCCAGAGTGTGCCCGACCGGAGAAATTATGTCAAAGCGGTTGTACCGTGCCGGTGTTGATACTCCCATTGATATCGGTCGCTTACAGCGTTTTGTTACTGATTTTGAACAACAAACCGGGATGGAAATTTATCAGCCCGGTACTAAAACGCTCGGCAAAGTCGCGATTATTGGCGCAGGTCCTGCCGGATTGCAGGCCAGTGTAACACTGACAAACCAGGGTTATGACGTCACGATTTATGAGAAAGAAGCGCACCCCGGTGGCTGGTTGCGTAACGGTATTCCGCAATTCCGGTTACCGCAATCAGTGCTGGATGCAGAGATCGCCCGTATTGAAAAAATGGGCGTGACCATTAAGTGCAACAACGAAGTCGGTAACACACTCACCCTGGAGCAACTGAAAGCAGAAAACCGCGCGGTACTGGTCACCGTGGGGTTATCGAGCGGTTCCGGGTTATCGCTGTTTGAGCATAGCGACGTTGAGATTGCGTCGACTTCCTGCAACGTGCACGACAGGCGCAAGGCGATATCAGCATTCCACAAAGCGCATTAATTATCGGCGGCGGTGATGTTGCGATGGACGTAGCCAGCACGCTGAAAGTTCTCGGCTGTCAGGCGGTAACCTGCGTAGCGCGTGAAGAGTTAGATGAGTTTCCGGCAAGCGAAAAAGAGTTTGCCAGCGCCCGGGAGCTGGGCGTTTCGATCATCGATGGATTCACGCCAGTAGCCGTGGAAGGCAATAAAGTCACGTTTAAGCATGTACGGTTACCGGGCGAACTGACGATGGCGGCAGATAAAATTATTCTCGCCGTCGGTCAGCATGCCAGACTGGATGCCTTTGCGGAGTTAGAGCCGCAGCGTAACACCATCAAACACAAATTATCAGACCCGCGATCCGCAAGTCTTTGCTGCTGGCGATATTGTTGAGGGTGACAAACCGTGTCTATGCCGTGAAAACCGGGAAAGAAGCCGCCGAGGCGATTCATCACTATTTAGAGGGAGCTTGCTCATGTTAACGAAAGATCTTTCGATTACTTTTTGCGGCGTGAAGTTTCCCAACCCGTTCTGCCTCTCTTCTTCGCCTGTAGGCAACTGCTATGAGATGTGTGCCAAAGCCTACGACACAGGTTGGGGCGGCGTGGTGTTTAAAACGATCGGCTTTTTATCGCCAACGAAGTCTCGCCGCGTTTTGATCATCTGGTGAAAGAAGATACCGGTTTTATCGGCTTCAAAAATATGGAGCAGATTGCTGAACATCCGTTGGAAGAGAATCTGCCGCTGCGTCAGCTGAAGGAAGATTACCCGGACAAAGTATTGACGCTTCGATCATGGGGGAA
>ENA-OQER01000846-OQER01000846.1-human-gut-metagenome-genome-assembly--contig:-NODE-846-length-16073-cov-6.183557_pt1 | contig 16073 bp, 16 predicted proteins | sample MGYA00242797_ERZ504639 | MGnify/ENA primary metagenome ERZ504639 (study PRJEB26092, sample SAMD00036306) | human gut metagenome | host: Homo sapiens | study: EMG produced TPA metagenomics assembly of...
AGCTTAATGAGAAAAACCTGACGATCCTGCTGACTACTCATTATATGGAAGAAGCTGAATATCTTTGTGATAAAATCGCTATTTTAAAACAAGGAAGATTATTGGCGATAGATGAAGTAGAAAAAATAAAGCAGATAATGCAAAAAAATGAAAATGAAGATATAACTTTAGAAAAAGCTTTTTTACGATTTATCGGTAAGGAGGCTTATTGATTTTGAATTTTTTAGCAGTATATATGCGTGAAATGGCACTTTTGCAAAAGAAGATGGGAAAATTAGGATATATTTTCTCAGCGGTAATGTTTCCGATAATTTATTTATTTGCCTTTGGCATGGGAATTGGACCTGTAATGAATAATATCTATGGTGGTTATTTACCTTTTTTGGCAAAGGGAATGCTATCTATAACAGTCATGATGAATGCTTTTCAACAGACAGCATTATCAGTGAGTGTGGGGAGATTTTATTTTAAAACATTCCAGACATTATTATTGAGTCCGATTTCTGCTTTTCAAGTTATATTAGGCATCACTTTAGCTGGAGTTACTCGTGGCTTTATAGCTGGAGGTATTATCTATATCATAGCTATGGTATTTTTTGATGTGCCGATGTTGAGCTTTTGGGGACTTTTAGGGATTTTATTATCTGCCTTTTGCTTTGGTATTTTAGGGATTGCCATAGGTCTTTGGATCAAAAATCCAGATGCGTTATCTTCAGTGATAAATTTTATAATTACACCGATGACTTTCTTTTGTGGTACATTTTTTCCGTTGTATAATTTGCCAGATTGGTTGCAGATTGTAGTGGGGATTTTGCCATTGACTTTAGCGAATAATTTATTGCGTACAGAAGTATTTAGTATGTATAGTTTGTTAGATATGATTTATTTAATAATTATCACATTAATCTTGTTGGTAATTAGTAGATATCAATTAAAAAATTATAATGAATAATCTAATTGATATAAAATAAAAAGTTTTAAATTTTAGTGTGTTTAAGATAAATTTAGATTATAATTTGAGTAAAGATATATTTTTTATAGAAAAGAAGGAGATAAAAAATGAAATCAATAGTAGTTTATTCTAGTTTAACAGGTAATACAAAAATGGTAGGAGAAGCTATTGCCGAAGTTTTAGCTCCGAATTGTGATATTTATAAAGTAGAAGATAATCCTGATATTACAGGTTATGATTTAGTTGTTGTAGGTTTTTGGGTGGACAAAGGAACAGCTGATGCAAAAGCTAGTAAATTTTTGAAATCCATTCGCAATAGTAAAGTGGCTGTATATGCTACGCTAGGAGCCGAACCAGATTCAGAACATGCAAAAACTAGTTTGCAAAATGGTATAGATATGTTAGATAGTTCTAATGAGGTTATGGGGCGATTTATCTGCCAAGGAAAGATTGATCCTAAATTATTAGAGGCAATGAAAAAAATGTTTGGTACAAAAGTTTCTAAGGAAAATTTTCACGCAGTAGATGAAAAGCGTTTAGAACGTCATCGCAAAGCTAGTACACACCCTGATGAGCAAGATTTGGCTAATGCAAAGAAAGTATTTAGTGAGATTAAAGCAAAAATGAGTGGTGAAATGAACTTATGAGCAAAATAAGAGAAATATTAGATAATCTATCAACTGAACAATATAAGATGATGATAGGGGAAAAATCTTGTCAGCCTTTGACGGAGACTTTTAGTAAAAAAAGAGTAGTTCATCCAGGGACAAATGGACAGATGGTACCACCTGTAAAACAGCAAAAAATTTGGCTTGAATATATGCAAAGAAAAGGAGATAAAAGTAAAAAGAAAGCAGTATATATACACATTCCTTTTTGCAGTCAAATTTGTCTATACTGTGGTTTTTTCCAAAATTATTCTAATGAAGAACGCGAAACCATGTATGTAGATAGATTAATCAAGCAATTATTGATGGCAAAAGAATATAAATATGTACAAGATAGTGTGATCAATGCTGTATTTTTTGGTGGCGGAACACCATCTACATTATCGCCATATAATGCAGATAGATTATTAAAAACTATGAATGAAGTATTGCCACTTGCTAATGATTGCGAAATAACTATGGAAGCTCGTGTACATGATTTAGTTGATGAAAAATTGCAAGTATGGTTTAAACATGGTGTAAATCGCATATCTGTGGGCGTACAATCTTTTGATACAGCTATCCGTCAAAGTATGGGACGCAAAGATGATAAAGAAACTGCTATTGAAAATCTCAAACGAGCTGCAAGTTATAATCAAGCCGTATTAATCATAGATTTGATTTATGGTTTACCTGCTCAAGATGTGGATAACTTTGTAAATGATTTAAAAATAGCAGATAGTTTGCCAATTGATGGTATGGATTTGTATCAATTAAATGTATTTGAACAATCTGCATTAAAAAAAGCGATAGATAATGGCAAAATACCACCTGCAGCAACGACAAAACAACAGGCAAAATATTTAGAAGCAGCTATTTCATATTTAGATGAATTAGCTTATAAGCGATTGAGTGTCTGTCATTGGGCAAAAACAAATCGTGAACGCAGTATGTATAATACTTTGGCAAAATCAGGAGCTGATGTGATACCATTTGGTTCAGGGGCTGGCGGTTTTGTAGGAGATATTTCTATGTTTTTAAATAGAGATTTACAGCGTTATATGAATGCTATTGATGAAGGAAAATGGCCATTGATGGTGTTAACCAAAGAAGCAGAAGGCAAAGTTTTATTTAAGGATATTCAAGCACAGACTGAAAATTGTATGGTAAATATACAAAATTAGTTCAAGTATATAGTGAAGAACTTTTACAATTAGAAGAAGTACTGGATATTTGGGTGGAATATGGCTTATTTGAAAAATGTGGTCATACTTATAAAATGACGATTGCTGGTCAATTTTGGCAAAATAATATCACACAGACAATAATAGAACTTACACAACAATTATTGATGGGCAAAAAATCTTTTGAAGTTCAGCCAATAGCAGCACAAGGTTAAATGTATAAATAAAATAAGGCAGTTATGATTAATTTTGATAACTGCCATAATTTTTAAAGTATAAATGATAATGATTATTATTAATAGGAATTGATTTTATAATAAAGGAGACGAGTAATGCTAACAAAAAAACGTAAATCTACACTTTTAACTTTATCTATATTGATGGGATTGACAAGTTGCACGCAAGCCAGCGAAGTAATCCAAACACCAGATGTAGTGGTAACAGCTACGAAAACTCAACAAGAAGTGAAATCTGTACCTAATGCAGTAGAAGTCATCACAAGTGAAGATATTGAACAATTAGGAGCAACAGATATTTATTCTGCTTTGAAATTGGCAACAAATGTTGATGTTTCTCAAATCGGTGCAGGTCATAGATTGATGGTTCGTGGGAAAAATGCAGGTGCTTTAGTATTATTAGATGGCAGAAGAATGTCAAATGAATATTCATCAATGACTAGAGGAGCTTTTGATTTAGATAAAATAAATTTATCTAGTGTAGAACGCATTGAGATTGTTAGAGGTGCAGCCTCCGCTCAATATGGTGCAGATGCTGAAAGTGGAGTAATCAATATTATTACGAAAAAATCCAAAGAACAATCTGTAACTGTAGGAGCAAATACAGGAACTGATGTCATGAATAATTATTATCGTTTTGATTTAGGTCAGCAAGGTAAATTCAATGGTGTAGTGAATGCTAATTTTGCTAAATATCGTAAACGTGAATTTGTCGGTGGCACAGGAACGAATTATTTTGGTCCTAGAACAAATTATGATTTTAGTGGAACGTATGCATTTGATGATAGTAATAATTTAGATTTTTATATAGGTTATTATGATGAAAAATCAAAGAAAATAACAGATTATTCTTCTATGGGAATGGGCAAAAGTTCTACAAATTATGATAAGACAAATCAAGATTATAGCATAGCTTATAATGGAAAAGGCGATAATAGTAGTTATATGATTAGAGCTTATTATAATCGATATGATAAGGAAGAATATAAGGGCAGTAAAAATAATAGTTATAAGCAAAATACATTTGATACTTTAGGTATTGAAGCTAAAAATACAGTACAAGCAGGAGATGAGCATTTATTAACTTATGGTGTTGAATATAAAAATATAGGTGTAGAAGGCCCAATCTTAGCTTTAGGTGAAGGTAATAGCAAAGATAATTCTGCTTATGCTGGATATATTCAAGATGAATGGTTTATAAATGATAAAATTTTATTTATTCCAGCAGTGAGATATGACCATGATGAACAATTTGGCGGAAAAACGACACCAAAATTAGGTGCAACTTATTTTCTAAGTGATAATAGTCGCATAAAAGTGAATTGGGGTAAATCATGGAGGGCTCCGAATTTAGTGGAATTATATGCTGGGCAAGATCATGGTTTTACTACGATATATGGAAATCCAGATTTGAAACCAGAAGAAGCTACTACATGGGAACTAGCTTTTGAAGCTGAAAAAGATAATAATTGGTTGAAATTAAATTATTTTAATAGTAAATACGATAATTTAATAACATATGATAAGGTAAATGGAAAAAATACATTTATCAATGCTCAAGATGCCAAAACTGATGGCGTAGAATTTGAAGTAGGTCGTCAATTCAATGATAATTGGTCTATTAGAGCGACTAGTAATTGGCTCAATGCTAAAGACAGTGAGGGGGAAAAAGTATCTGCGACAGCTGATAATATTTCCACTTTAGAATTGAATTATGATGATAATAATATTAATGGATATAGTGCTAAGCTTTGGAATTCTTGGGTAAGTAATTATCATTATGCTAATGAAAATTATGATTATAATACTTTAAATTTTGTAGTAAATAAAAAATTCGCTTTTGATGATGGTCGAAGTGGACGAGTTTTTGCAGGTGTAGATAATATTGGAGATAAAAAAATAGGAGATATTTATTTAGAAGGTAGAATTTGGCGTGTAGGAGCAGAGATTACTTTTTAAATAAGAAATATTCATAGCTAAAGAAAAGCAAATAATACGTTTAATCTGTTTATATTAATGATAATGATTATTGTTAATATAAACAATTACATACAAAGGAGTTAATATAATGAGATTATCTACAAAAAAACAACAAACTTTATTGACTTTATCAGTGTTATTAGGTTTATCAAGTCCAGTATATGCACAAGATATACAAAATAATAACGTGATAGTTACACCAGATGTAGTAGTTACAGCGACACGAACTCAAGAGGAAGTAAAAGCTGTACCGCAAACTGTAGAAGTAATTACTAAAGAAGATATTGAACAATTAGGAGCAACAGATGTTTATTCTGCACTTCGTTTGGCAGCTAATGTAGATGTAACTTCAGCAGGTATGGCAGGTCATAATGTGATGATTCGTGGAATGAGTACAAATCATACTTTAATTTTAATAGATGGTAAAAGATTTGCTGGAGAAGATACAAGTGCCACACAAAATGTTTATGCCTTAGGTCGCTTGAGTCTGTCAAATATTGAACGTATTGAAATTGTACGTGGAAGTGCTTCAGCACAATATGGTTCAGATGCTTTAGGTGGAGTAATTAATATCATTACTAAAAAATCAAAAGAACCATCAGTTATGGTAGGTATCTCTACAGGATCAGAATCTATAAATAATTATTATCATATAGATTTTGGTAAACAGGGAAATTTCAGTTCTACTTTTGATATGCGTTTTAGTGATGTACGCAAGAATATGCAAGCTGGAGATGAAGGCAGTAATTATTATGGCCTATTCAAGATTTTAATTTTGCTGGAACATGGGATTTAGGCAATGATAAAGAAATTGATTTGACGCTTGGCTATTATAATGAACATACAAAAGCAGATTATGCTGATAAATATACATCAACAGGCGTTTTTCAAACTAGTAAGGATAAAAAAGAATGGTATGATTATAGAAGATATGATTATAGTTTAGGTTATAGTGGCAAAACTGATAATAGTGATTATATGATTAGGACTTTTTATAGTAGATTGGATAAAGAGAATAATTTATATAATTATCGCAATAATTTTTCAGGTCCAATGGAAAAATATTTTGGGTTCAATGTATCCAAAATATGATTGGGATAAATCCACTTATACGCTTTGGGGCATAGAAGGTAAGAATACTGTGCAATTAAGTGATAATCATCTTTTGACATTTGGCGGAGAATATCGTCAAAAATAAGTTGAAGGTACTCGTTTGAGTGATGGAGGTGATAATGTACATCAGGTAAGTCAATCAGGAAATGGAATAGTGAGTAATAAATATTATTCAGATAAAGAAATAAATACATGGGCAGGATATATCCAAGATGAATGGCAAGTGAATGATAAATTATTAGTAATTCCATCTGTGCGTTATGACCATGATAGTTCTTTTGGTGGGGAAGTTACACCAAAAATAGGTGCGACATATTTTATCAGTGATAATAGTCGCATTAAAGCTAATTGGGGTAAAGGCTTTAAAGCTCCAACTATTAGTGAATTGTATATGGCAATGCATCGTGCAATGGGCGGGCAAACTGTCAATGTTTATGGCAATCCAGATTTAAAACCAGAAAAATCTACTTCATGGGATATCAGTTTTGAAGCTGAAAAAGATAATAATTTTGGTAAATTAACATATTTCAATAATGATGTTAAAAATTTAATCACTACAAAACAAATAGGTAGTAGTTATTATGATCAAAGATATATAAATGTAGATGAAGCTGAAATTGATGGTGTGGAAATGGAAATTGGTCGCAATTTAGACGATAAATGGACAATAAAAGCAACAAGTAACTGGCTTGATGCAACAGATAAAGTTAGTGGTGATCGTTTAGATAATAGAGCAAGAAATATGACCACATTGCAATTATTATATAATGATCATGATGATTGGGGATATAGTGCGATTTTATGGCAACAATGGGCTAATAAATACCATTATGATGATAATGATTATAATTTTACTACAACTAATTTTGTACTCAATAAAAAATTTGGTGAAGGAAATAGAGTTTATGCAGGTATAGATAATATTTTTGACAAAAAGATTAATGATATTGGTTTAGATGGTATGATTTGGCGTTTGGGTGCAGAATGGACTTTCTAAGATAATAAGATAAATTAAATAAAGTAGCAGGGTAAAATCTTGCTACTTTGTTTTAATTAATAAATAAATTTTTACTAAAAGGAGATGGTGTTTTGAAAAAGTTTTGGCAGATAATTGCTTGTAGTGGGCTAGTATTGACTAGTTGTTTGGGAGGTATGGCTCAAGCACAAAATGGAAAATCTGACGTAGAGTATTATTATCAAGGGGAAAAAATTGATTTAGATAAAGCGGTGAGCATTTCTCAAAATTATGATGTAGTATTTTTTGATGAATATCACGACCAAAAATCTATTCATGAAGCAGAATTATCATTTTTCCAAGAGATGTATAAACAAAATAAAGATATGATATTATCTATGGAAATGTTTGAGAGAGATGTTCAGCCAGTAATGGATAAATATTTGAATGATGAAATAACAGAAATAGAATTTATAAATAATTCTCGTCCATGGGAAAATTACCAAACAGATTATAAACCATTAGTAGAATTTGCTAAAGAAAAAGATATGTATGTTTTAGCATCAAATATTCCACGAAGAATAGCTAATCAATATACAAAAGTAGGCGATTTAGCTTTAATTGAAGATAAAGATAAAATTTATTTGCCGAAAAAACATTTAGTAGAGTATGAAAGATATTATGATAAATTCAAAAATTATATGTCTATGGGTGATGGTCAAGGTCATATGATGATGACACCAGAAAGGATAGAAGCTTTCTATAAAGCTCAATGCTTAAAAGATGATACCATGGCGGAAAGTATTATTGAATTTTTAAAGGAACATAAAGATACAAAAGTCCTCCATGTACAAGGAAGTTTTCATGGTGATGAACATTTAGGCGTGGTAGAAAAAGTAAATAAATTAAATCCTAGCTTAAAGACTGTAGTTATAACACCTATTGAGGCTAAAGACTATGAGAAAATGAAACATAATTATGGTGAGGATACTATAATTATGACTTTTGTGAGAAAATAATATTCGTATATTTATTTATAAAAGTGCCTGTTTTATGCAGGTACTTTTTTATTGTTGCCATTTTGTTGCCGTTTTTATTTGATTTTTAGGATGTAGTTTATCATAAATATTTATTTGCACAATAACAAGCTTTGTATTGCAAAATCTATGTAATATATTATACTAAGTATAGACGAAATCAAACTCATGATGACGCACAAAAGCCTTAGGAAGGGTCAGTTCCTAAGGCTTTTTTCATTGTTATACTAATGTTAGAGAGTGAATTAAAATACAAGACTTGTTAAAGTTAAATGTTAAATAGGTACAAAAGTCCTCATGCTCTTTGGCTATTCAAATACAACTCTTGTTAAAGTTAAATACTCATATAACAATTTTTTAAACCCCTTTTTATGAATTCAAATACAACTCTTGTTAAAGTTAAATCTATACATAATTATTGTGCAAGTAGAAAAACTTGCATATTCAAATACAACTCTTGTTAAAGTTAAATTAACCACCTGCAAATACATTATTACTACCAGTACTAATTCAAATACAACTCTTGTTAAAGTTAAATTATATTTATATTCATTAATATAAAATCTTTTATAATTCAAATACAACTCTTGTTAAAGTTAAATTTTTATCTAAATCTAATTTATAACTTTCCTCCTCGTCATTCAAATACAACTCTTGTTAAAGTTAAATATAAAGAACAGCTTAAGCAGTGGGTTGATACCTACATTCAAATACAACTCTTGTTAAAGTTAAATTTACCATCAAATCATTGCCTGCGTCTACATGTTTGAATTCAAATACAACTCTTGTTAAAGTTAAATTTTAAGACCATGGGAAAGACAAGATGGTGAAACATTCAAATACAACTCTTGTTAAAGTTAAATAATAGGTAATATGGGTTTAGTAAAAGAGTCTACTATATTCAAATACAACTCTTGTTAAAGTTAAATTGATAGAATGAATAATAAGCTTGATAATTTATCCAAATTCAAATACAACTCTTGTTAAAGTTAAATTCCTTGTGCTTGTAGAGCTTCTTTTTCTCCTTGTGCATTCAAATACAACTCTTGTTAAAGTTAAATCGTCTATAAGGTCGCTAGAATAAACATCTATAAGTATTCAAATACAACTCTTGTTAAAGTTAAATGCTTAAGAAAGATAGCTTCTATTATGGAAACGGAAAATTCAAATACAACTCTTGTTAAAGTTAAATGAGCCTTAAGTACACCCGTCTCGTTCGCGAGTTTAGATTCAAATACAACTCTTGTTAAAGTTAAATTAGCATTAAGAAGTTTAATTCTATCTAATTGCTCTTGATTCAAATACAACTCTTGTTAAAGTTAAATTTAAAACCTTTTTCCCAAACGAACCAAGCATACGCTATTCAAATACAACTCTTGTTAAAGTTAAATAACATCACAGATTTTGCTAAAAATCTTAGTAATAAATTCAAATACAACTCTTGTTAAAGTTAAATGCTAGAAAAATTAATCCTTATGGTTTTTATTATACTATTAAAAGTATTGATAAACAAGGATTTTAGTTATTTTTACCAGCGATAACGAGATTTGAAGGGATTTAGTGAAAAAGCTTATTTATCAAGGATTAGCGGGATTTTTCTTGATTTTGGCTGGTAAATTTTAGATAAAATAAAAAAGTATCATCTTAATTTTAGTTTTGAATTATTTAAATCAAGATGATACTTTTTATTTATTGAGAGTTTGGAGGCTTTGTCTAGGATTGTTTCCATAGTATGCCAGCTGAGTACGGCACATTTTACACGAGCTGGCATTTTGGATATATTTTTAAAGGTAAGAGCTTCATCTAAAGGGGCAAGCTCTTTTTCATCAGTGATTGTACCTTGAACCATGCCAATGAATAAACGACATAATTCTTTAGCTTTGTCGATTGGTTGATCAAGCATTAAATCAATCATGATATCTGTGGAAGCTTGGGAAATAGCACAACCTGAACCTTGGAAACTAGCATCTTCAATAATATTGTTATTGAGTTTTAAGGAGAGCGTGATTTCATCACCGCAATTAGGATTGATACCATGTTGGTGATGTGTAGCATCTGCTAGTGAACATTTATTATTAGGGTGAAGGTTGTGTTCAGTTAAGATTTCATTATAGAGATTAAACATCGTATCCTAAATAACTCCTTACTTTTTTTATTTGTTCAATGAATTGATAAACATCTTCTTTTGTATTATAGAAATAAAAGCTTATGCGATTTGTTGATTGTGCATTTAGATATTTTAATAATGGGTGAGCACAATGATTGCCTGCACGAAGGCTATATTCCCATGATAATCGACAAGTGAAGATACGTCATGAGGGTGAATATCTTGAATATTAAAGCTCAATACACCTTTATGCTTTTTATAATCTGGTGAGCCATAAATGGTGATATAAGGCAATTTAGATAATTCTTCCATGGCGATTTTCATTAATTTTTCTTCTTGTTGTTCAATATAGGAAAATCCTACTTGATTTATATATTCGATAGCGGCTTTTAATGCTATTGCTCCAGATACGTTAGGTGTACCAGCTTCAAATTTTGCTGGAAGTGGGGCAAATGTAGCATTTTGTTCGGATACTGTTTCGATCATTTCGCCACCGCGTAAGAATGGAGCATTTGTTCAAGTATGGATTTTTTTCCATATAAGATGCCAATTCCCATAGGTGCTAACATTTTATGACCGGAGAATGCGTAAAAATCACAATCTAAATCTTGGACGTCTGTTGCCATATGAGGAGCACCTTGAGCACCATCAACAATGGCGATAGCACCTACTTCATGAGCTTTTTTTATTATAGTTTTTAAGGGAGTGGCAACGCCTAAGACATTTGAAACTTGAGTGATAGAAACTATTTTTGTTTTAGGTGTAATTTTTGTTTGGATTTCTTCATCAGAAATAATGCCTTCATCATTTATATACATATATTTTAATGTAGCTTTTTTTAATTTTGCTATCATTTGCCATGGTAGTATATTGCTATGATGTTCAAGAATGGAGATTACGATTTCATCGCCTTCTTGGATATTTTCCATGCCGTAAGTGTAGGCGATGAGGTTTAAGGATTCAGTAGTATTTCTAGTGAAAATAATCTCACAATCTTCACTAGCATTAATAAATTGTGCTACGCTGTGGCGAGCTTGTTCGTATTCACTTGTAGCAGTAGCACTTAATTTATAGAGACCACGAAGGGGATTTGCGTTTTGAGATGTGTAATAATTTTCTAGGGATTTTATCACACTTAGTGGTTTTTGCGTAGTAGCAGCACTATCTAAATAAACGACAGGGTTTGCTTCATCATTTAATATAGGGAAATCTTGGCGAAAATTAGTTTTCATGATAGAAAGCCTCCTGTTGATAAGTGGAAATATAAGCGTGAAGTTCTTCAGGTAAATTTGTTGTGATTAATTGAAGTTTGGAATCAATTTGCATTTGGCGAATTTGTTTTTCATTTAAGCCACGAGTTTGCAAGTAAAATAATTGTTCCTTATCCATTTCACCGATAGAAGCGGAGTGATTGCCTTCGATATCATCTTCACCGCAGAGAATTAGAGGAATTGATTTATTGTGGATATCTTCATCAAGTAATAATACATTTTCTGCTTCTGTACCTATAGAACCTTTGCAACCTTGTTTAAAATCTAAAGTTGCACGATGTATTTTTTGAGCGTTATGCATTAAGATACCATTTGTCGTTAAATTAGTTTTAGTCTTTTGACCTTGAATATTGACAATATAGTTCATATCGAGCATTTGATTTTTAGTAGTTAAATAATCTGTTTGGAAATCTAGTTGTGCATTATTTTGTAGTAAATCAATATTTGCACCTAGATAATTTTTATTTGCACCTAAAGCAATTTGTTGAATGGATATACGAGCATTTTCTTGAGCAAGTGTGCCGATATCATCAAAGTTAAAATAGTCTTTGCCAAGTGTTTGCAGTTGAATTATTTTAATTTGAGCATTTTTTTCAGCGAAAATCTTTGTACTGCTCGCATGAAAACCTTGATTATGATAAGGGGAATTGTAAACGATAATTATAGTGGCTTGGCTATTTTCTTGAGCGTAAATATAATTATCATCAATTAAATCAAGATTATCGGTTAAATCATAAATAAAGATTAAGGGTTTTTGGGTAATTGTATTTGCTTTGATAGTGAAATAGTTTTTGTTACTAGCATTATTTACTACAAAATTATCAGCATCTGAGCCGATACCAGTATTGATGTGAGGAAAGTTGGCAAAAGCTATATCTTTTTGTGAAGATAGAGAAATATTTTCTGTGGAATTGATGATTTGAGGTTTGAGGGGAGTTAATTTATCTATATTATCATAAGATATAGTTGTATCATTTAATTTTAACCAACGCCATGTTGGCATTGGTAAACTATTTGCATGTTCAATTTTTATATTCATAGTCATATCTCCTTTTAGCCAATGGCGCCTTCCATTTCTAATTGAATTAAATGATTCATTTCTACAGCATATTCTACTGGTAATTCTTTGGATATTGGATTAGCAAATCCATTTACAATCATAGCACGAGCAGCAGCTTCACTTAGACCTCTACTCATGAGATAAAATACAGCTTGATCACTAATGCGACCGATTTTGGCTTCGTGTCCGACACTAGCTTTATTTGTACGCACGTCCATTGCTGGAATTGTATCTGAACGAGAAATATTATCGAGCATTAAAGATTGGCAAGAAACTAGGCTTTACTGTGCTGTGCTTGTTTGGCTACAACGACAGAACTTCTAAATGTACTAGCACCACCATCTTTAGAAATGGATTTTGTGTTGATTAAAGAAGATGTATGAGGGGCATTATGAACCATCTTAGCGCCTGTATCGAGGTTTTGTCCTTTACCTGCAAATGTAATTCCTGTAAATTCTGCTTTGGCATTTTCACCTGCAAGAATTGTCATTGGATAAAGGTAAGAGATATGAGAGCCAAATGAGCCAGAAATCCATTCCATAGTAGCATTTTTACCTACTTTTGCTCTTTTTGTATTGAGATTATACATATTTTTTGACCAGTTTTCGATTGTGGAATAACGCAATTTTGCATCATCAGCGACGAATAATTCTACACAGCCAGCATGCAGATTAGCTACATTATATTTAGGAGCAGAACAGCCTTCGATGAAGTGAAGGTCAGCTCCTTTATCTACGATAATCAATGTATGTTCAAATTGCCCTGCACCTGCTGCATTTAGGCGGAAATAAGATTGAAGTGGAATGTCCACTTTTACTCCAGGTGGTACATATACGAAAGAGCCACCAGACCAGACTGCACCATGTAAGGCTGCAAATTTATGATCGCGAGGTGTAACAAGTTTCATGAAATGTTCACGTATCATAGGTTCATAAGGGCCTTTGAGAGCAGTTTCGATATCTGTATAAATTACGCCTAGTTTGGCAACTTCTTCTTTGAGATTGTGATAAACGACTTCAGAGTCGTATTGGGCACCGACACCAGCTAAGGATTTTTGTTCAGCTTGAGGAATACCTAATTTATCAAAAGTGTCTTTGATATCTTCAGGTACATTTTTCCATGAACCTTGCATATCAGTATTTGGTTTTACATAAGTTACGATATTGTCGATATTTAAATCATCAATAGATGGCCCCCATGGTGTACATCTAAGCTGTGGTAGATTTCTAAAGAACGCAAGCGAAATTCACGCATCCACTCAGGATCATTTTTTTTAGCAGATAATTCTTCTACGATTTTTGGCGTGAGACCTTTTTTGAGACGATAAGCATCTTTTTCTGCTTTTTTAAAATCATAACGATTTTCTACACGTTCAGCAGTTTGATTTATATATTCATTTTGTTTTTTTTCTGCTTCATTCATGATTTTATTCTCCTTGTCCAGTGATAAAAGGTTCATAGCCTTGTTCATTAATGATTTTTATTAAAGAAGCATCTCCTGTTTTGATGATTTTTCCATTGATTAAGATATGAACATAATCGATATGGAGATATTCAAGGATTTTGCTGTTGTGAGTGATGATTAATAAAGATTTTTGGTCATCTTGTTGGAATGTCTGTATACCGCGAGACACAGTTTTTACAGCATCAACATCAAGACCGGAGTCTGTTTCATCTAGGATAGCTAATTTAGGATTTAGCATTAATAATTGAAGCATTTCAATTTTTTTGCGTTCGCCACCAGAAAATCCTACATTTAATTCACGATTAATCCATTGTTCATTGATACCGAGTGTCTTAGTAACAGTTTTTAATTTATCGCGAAAAGCTTTTAGGCGGATTTTTTCTTTTGTTTCCATAGCAGTACGGATAAATTGAGAGATAGAAACACCAGGGATTTCTATAGGGCTTTGGAAAGATAAAAATAATCCTTTTTGAGCACGTTCATCAGTTCTAGCAGAAGTAATATCTTCATTTTCGAAAAATATACTTCCGCGGTCTACTTTATATTGAGAGTTACCCATGATAACATTGCCTAATGTAGATTTTCCTGCACCATTAGGGCCCATTAAAATATGAGTTTCACCTTGATTTATATTTAAATTTAAATTTTGTAAAATTGTTTTATCTTCAGCACTAGCGTATAAGTCCGTAATATTTAAAAGAGATTTAGTCATGAAATATATCCTCCTATCCTACTTTTATAGTAGGTTTAAAGTTTATGAAAATATGATAATTACTTGTTTATATATAGATTTAAAATTATATTTATAAATTAAAAGAATAAAAGAAATTTATATTTTATTTACTATTATTTTAGTATGAATAGTATATAATGTCAAGATGAATATAAAATAATTTATTAGAGCAAATACAATAATAAATTTAGATTGGTAAAAGAATTATATAAATTGATTTTCATTAAAACCTATTTATTGAATAGGATTATAAAATAGAAGGATTTTGGATTGAAAATGTATAATATATATTTTAGTTAGTAAGTAAGGAAAGGAATGAAGGATAATGAAGTTTGTAAATTTTAAAATAGAAGATAAGAAATTGATAGGTGTTTTAGCAAATGATGAAGATAAGATAATAGCACTTAATGATTTATATGCAGATAAAAACTTTGCTGTATGCAAGATGTGATTGAACAATTAAATGAAGATGATATAAAAGATATACAGACAAAATTAGATGATGAAAATAATAATTTTAAGAGCTATAAATTGAGTGAAGTTAAATTATTATCACCAATAGAAAGACCAATACATGATATTTTATGTGTGGGTGTAAATTATCAAGCTCATTTAGAAGAAGCTAGTGAACGTGCAAAAAATTTCAAGAAAACAAGTAATGATGCAGTTTATTTTGGCAAGCGTGCGATTAAAATAATTGGTACAAATGAAGATGTACAAGCTTGTTTAGATATAGATAATGCTTTAGATTATGAAGTGGAATTGGCGGTAATCATAGGAAAAACTGGCAAAAATATACCTGTGGATAAAGTAGAAGATTATATTTTTGGTTATAGTATTTTCAATGATTTTTCTTCACGTAGATTGCAATTAAAACATATGCAATGGTTTAAGGGAAAATCTCTAGATACTTATAGTGCTATGGGCCCTGTTATTTTGCATAAATCAGCTTTGCCATTTCCTGTAGAGGTGGATATAAAATGCAGTGTAAATGGGGAACTTCGCCAAAATTCAAATACAAAATTATTTTTAAATGATATACCAAAAGTAGTATCAGAATTATCACAAGGAATGACTTTAGAAGCAGGAGATATCATTGCTACAGGTACGCCATCAGGTGTGGGCATGGGATATAAACCAGGAAAATGGCTAAAATCTGGAGATGAAGTAGTTTGTGAAATTCCTCCAATCGGTAAATTAATAAATAAAATCAAATGATTTTGGGAAAAAGAGTAGATTTTAAAATCTGCTCTTTTTAATTTTGTGTTTATTGTGTAAAAAAGAAAAGACATTTAGCAATGTTTTTAATATATGAAAGCATAGTATTTATAAAA
>ENA-OQER01000848-OQER01000848.1-human-gut-metagenome-genome-assembly--contig:-NODE-848-length-16052-cov-3.570738_pt1 | contig 16052 bp, 24 predicted proteins | sample MGYA00242797_ERZ504639 | MGnify/ENA primary metagenome ERZ504639 (study PRJEB26092, sample SAMD00036306) | human gut metagenome | host: Homo sapiens | study: EMG produced TPA metagenomics assembly of...
GCCTTGCACCAGCGGAAAGGCTTTGTCAGAGGATGATCTTGCATTTCTTTCTTGTTGACCGGGATGCCGCGGATTTCAAACTGGCGCACGATAGCGCGGCCCAGCTTTTCAGATCTTCGATATCCGGGAGAATGATGCAGTAATCATCCATGTAGTGTCCGGCGCTATGCGTGGACATCTGGCATTTGATCCAGTTGTCCACAGCACTGGGCATTGCCGCCATTTCTTGTTGGCTCGGCTCAACGCCCAGCGGCATCCCACGGCCCGGAAATTCGCCGGGAGCAGTATCAATAATGGTATCTGCTATCCGCCGAAAATCAGGGTTCAGGATATACCGCTGGTGCCGCTGATAGATGATAGAATGGGGTGCATAAGGAAAGAACTTCTTCAGGTCGAGCAGTAACACCCCGCCCGCACGGCCATACTTGCGGTAATGCCGTGCCAGCTGCTGTTTGATGCGCTTGATCTGCCAGTGCAGTCCCTTACCAATCCGGCTTGCACCGTTGTCATAGATCATGCTGGGGTCGTAAAGCGGCTCCAGCACTTCCTTGCTGATGACCTTGTGGATTTGTCGGTCTGTAATATGAGGAGCGTCAATCCCACGAATCTTGCCGCGTTCGCAGACCGTGAAATGAACGTATTTCTTAGGCCGCCACCTTTTTGCCAAAATAAGCCGCCGCTGCTTCGCTGTGTTGGAAAACAGATGCCGCTCAAAGTTCTGCGTGCTCTGCTTCCAGCGTACACCGTTGCAGCATTTCCGGCCGTATTTGAACATCGTGTGGTAGCTGAACACTTCTTCCAACGAACCGAGGGCGGCACAACGGGCTTCCTGTCTGGCTCGGCGTGCTGCCCGGCGGCGCTGGTATCGTGCTTCATGGCGCTCCTGACTTGTCATAAAAGTATTCGCTCCTCGTACAGATGAATTGTAGGGCATCGTCTAATCTGCTTTATGCCGGCACATGAAACGCGGTAAGATGCATCCCGCGCCATGCAAGAAGCGTCCGTGTCGGCATATCGAAAAGCAGTTTTAGAGGTTTGACCCTCAGGGAAGTACCTCTCCTTTTGCTATGGTCGTCTTTCACCTATGGCTACTCCATGTGACCAAGCATTGCAAATCCGGGCACAACACCATACGCATTGTTAGCGTTGTTATAGTCCAACGACCCCGACGACGAAACCGCGCAGAAGTAGTTGTTGTTGTTGATGTTGTTGTAGTTCGGCGACCGCAGCCACCAGACCGCCGCCGCAGGAATTGACAGAGATACACCCACTTAAAAATCAGGCTTTCCGATTGACCGTTCCGATCATGCCTTGCAGCAGGTCGTTTTCCTTGTCAATCAGCTCACCCAACTTTTGAGCCATTTTGTCCAGTCTTTCAGTTGCTTTCTTCGCATCGACACTTTTCCTGAGGGAGTTGTGAAACATCCTGCGGGTTCTGGGTCATGATGAGATAGCAGTGAGTCAACCGAACATCCAGCGCCATCAGAGATGCCCGCGCTTCCAGAAGATGTGCTTTACGAAGCTGGCGCCGCTGATCGTCGGAGGGATAGATGCTGTTTGCCTTTTCGGCATGGTCTATCACCTCACCCGCCAGCTTTGCAACCGGTTCTGCAATCAATCTGGAATACCTTGCGGAAATGCGGGTCAGGAAGTTTATCGTTTCAATGTAAATCGCATTGGCGACATTCACATACTCCGCCTTGCTTTCTGTGCGCTTGGATTTCAAAACTGACATGATACTTTAGTCTCCTTCGGGGTCATCGAGGTCGATTTCCCCTTGCTCTCGCTCAACTTCTTCCAAATGCTTGAGCAGCACATACTCTATGTAGTTCGTGATGGACCGATGTTCTTTTGTTGCTAGAACGCCGATCTTGTCAAAAACTTCATCGGACAGGCGCAGTGTAAAGACGCGCTTGTTAGTTGCCATACAATACCTCCTAACAAACAGGTTTTGAAAGTATTGTATAGCGTTTTTCGTGCCGTGTATGCACTCATAAGACAGTTGAGTGATAGCACTTTCGGTATCTTTTTTCAAAAAATCGAGCGGGGCGCTGACGCGCCCTTAGGATTTTTTGAGGTAAGTTTGCTGGTTTCCGCCCACTTCCGTGGGCTTGAGCAGGTCGAGAATCCTGCGGGGGATTAGACAACAAAGCCGGGCACAACACCATACGCATAGACAGCGTAGTAATAGTCCAACGACCCCGACGACGAAACCGCGCAGAAGGAGTCGCCGCCGTTGATGCCGCCGTAGTACGGCGACCGCAGCCACCAGACCGCCGCCGTTCCGGTGGCGGAATGTTTATTGGCTACCTTACTGTTTCCTGCCTTAAGTAGTCGTACTGTGCCTGACTGTTTTGCTCTGCGCTGTTGGCATAGTTTCGAGTTCCATGAACCTCATACTCAGACAGCAGGAACAGATAATCCGTGGTAGAGGACACGTTGCTGGCGGTATTGCTGCCACCCTTATTATCCGTATACTTCGTGCAGGACTTCATCACCGCCCGCAGGTCGGCGGGAAGTGCAGCCAGCAACGTGTTGGCGGTCGGCTGGTGGGAGAACTTGCGCTACCCAGTACCTTGCTCCGCATCTGACTGCTCCCCCAGCCGCCAGAGTTCGTGTTGCTGGTGTTCATCGTGAACGCGCCAGACGTAGAAGTCGTGCTGCTATAGTTGCTGTCCACCAACCCCACAAATTTACTGCTGATCTTACCCAACAGGAAGTGGATGCGGTTGCTGCCCTCCTTGCCGGAATTGTGGTTGAAACCGATGATAAAGGCATCAACTTTCAAGCTGGAGATCGTAGTCGCCCCCACCTTGCCATTGATTGTCACGGACTTCGTGGCACCAACAGACCAGTAGTTTGCACCCTGACCAGCATCGCTGACGGCCTTGATGACTGCCCAACTGTTGCTGCTGAGCGTTTTGGACACCAGCGTAACGGCTACCGTGAACGTCTTGCTGGACGGTGCAGTATAGTTGGTATCTGCACCCACATTGACCGTAATAGTGGCACTGCCGGTCGCCTTTGCGGTCACCGTGATGGTGGTGCCGGAAACACTTACCGTTGCAATGTTAGTACTGCCAGAGGATGCGGTCACCGTACCGCTGCCAGGCCGCGTAACAGTGATGGTGCCAGAGGTTTTCGGGTAGGTCAGGCTCAGACTGCTTGCGGACAGCGTAATACTGCCGGTCGCCTTGCCGATCGTCCACGAAGCGCTCTTGGCCGTAGTCGTCCCATCCGACCACTTATAATTGGAAGTCGGGGTAAAGGTGGCGCTGTAGCTGCCAGCGTTGGTTGCGCTGCTCGTGCCACCGATTGTCAGCTGAGAACTGTTATAGTTGCTCCACGACGGGGACTGCGCCGAGCCATTGTAAGTCACGCTACCGGTCTGTGCCGGCACATTCTTGACCGCGGCTCGGCCAATCGTCCACGACACACTCTTGGCTTCCTGCGTGCCGTCCGTCCAGACATACTTGCCTATGGGCGTAAACGTGGCCGTATAGGTGCCAGCATTGATGCCGGAGGTCACGCCCCCGATCGTCATCATGCTGCTGTCATAGCCTTTCCATGTGGGACTCTGGGTGGAACCGGTATAGGTCAGGCTCCCGCTCTGGGCAGGCACGGCCTGAATCGTCAGGGTCAGCACAGAAAGCGCATCAATGGCTTCCTGTACATTCGCCGCCGAGATGCCGGACTTACTGTTGTCATAGGAAATATCTGCCGCAGTGCACCGGACGAACCGCCGCCACCGCCAGCATTAAAAGGACCCCATGCCATAAGATTAACCCTCCTTTGCCGCTGTCGCGGCCGTGATGATGTGATACTGCGCCGAAATCGCAGCTGTTGGCACCGATGCCGCACGAAGCCGGAGGATGCCGGCACGGCTTTCGGTCGCAACAAAATTTGCCGCTCGTGCAACTACGCTGCTGGCCGGGGCAACATCCACCGCCACATAGTCAGCCGCCGTTAAGCCGCTGATTGCAATGTCGATGTAGTTCGTATAGCCGGGAACACTGCTGTCAGTTTTCCAGCCAGTTGCAGGGATAGAAAAAGAAACGAACTCCGTTTTATCCGCTTTTACTCCATCCATTTCATCCAAAGCAGCGGCCGCGGCATCAGCCACCTGTGCCGCCCGATCTTTTGACTTCTGGGACACCGCCCGAAGCTGGGAAAGGGTCGTGAGCTTTTCGCTCAATAGGATCACCTCCCGAAAAAAGGAAGCGGCGGGACCTCCCCGCCGCTATCCATGCTGATGAACTTACTCGCCGTAGACCTCAGAGAGCATTTCGGAAACCTCGCTGTCGGTGGCAATGCTCATGCCATCCAGCTTGCTCTTGTCGGCAGCGGACATCAGGCCGTCAGCTGCGGCAGTAGCCTTGCCATAGGTGGTATCCTTCTCAGGGATGCCCAGCTTGGTGATGTCATCCTTGGTCACAGGAGTGGTGGCGGTCACATGGCCCTCTTCATCCACAGTGGTCTTGTAAAAACCGCTGGCAGCAGCAGTGTGGGTGGGATGGACATACTTGTTTGCTCCAGCCGCAATGCCGTCCAGCTTATCCTTGAGAGCCGCAGTGAAGTTCTCGTCAGACAGGCCCTTGCCCGCTTCTTTTTCCACATAGCCGGACAGGTCAACGAAACCGGCCAGCACATCGTACTTGTAGCATCGCCGACCTTGACCACCACAACATTGGTGCCCTTGGGATATTTGTTGCCCGCGCCCTCAACGAAGTTTGCGGTAGTGGTGAAGGCATCGGTGACATTGTAAACATTGCCCAGAATGCTCTCAGACAGAGAGGGCAGTTCAGCAAAGGCCACAGCGCCAGCAGGCTTATAGACAGCGCTGATCTTGGCGTTGATCTCATCCTTGGTGTAGGCATTGGTAATGCCGTAACGTCCAGAGTAGTTGCCTTGTCAGCCTTGCCCTCCAGAATCGCCGCCAGAGCTTCATCGAGATCCGACTGCGAAACCTTTGCCTTGAAAGCCAGAGCGGCCAGCCCCTTGATGGCAACATCAGCACCGTTCACGGAAATACTGCCGTTCTTGGAGCCGGTGGCGATCAGGATGTCAACCATCTTATTGGCGATAGACAGCGCAGTGCCGTTCACCTTGACCCCCTCAAGGACGTTGGCTGAGAGCAACATTCTCCAGAGTATCAACACGCGCCGCCAGAGAATCAGCAACCTCTTTCTGCTTGGTGCCCAGTGCCTTCAGGTCGTCCAGTTTTGCCAGATGTTTTCCATTGTAAGCCATAATAGTTATCCTCCTGTTTTTTCGGTGATTTACTCACCATAAATTTCTTTCAGCATTTCGGAAGTATCATCCGAAGTTGCAATCTGATCTTCGGACACCTTTGCATTGGCCGAAATCGTGCCGTCTTCGGTCACTTCGATTCCGTTACCAATCTTAACGTGTCCCAGCTGTTCGCGGGTCGCAACGGTCAAGTCACTCTCTCCACCCCCTCCCTTGCCAAACAGAATGATGCAAGTGGAAATGTCTGCGGCGGGGATTTCCTTGGAGTAGAACTTCACCACTCCATCCCCGGTTTCGCATCCGTTCACGACACCCGCATCTTCGGCAATATGAAAACTTCCCAGCAGAGGTGCGCCGCTCGGAATGAGGGCGCTCGTACTGTCGGGAAGTTCTGCGGTATAGATATAGCTGTAGTCCGGGCTTTCTTCATCAGCCTGTTCCCAGTCCGATGCAGCCAACGTCAGAAGTATGTACCGTAGTACCCACCGCTGCCATGTTCCGCAATCTCCTTGCGAATCATAGTCTCAACAGTCTTCTGATCCATGATCTGACCGGACTCCTCCAGCTTCTTCATGGCGGAACCCACTGCATCCATGATGATGCCGGCATGAGCTTCCGGGTCTTCATTGTGCCGCTGGAGCAGGTCATTTACTGCCGCCACCGTTGCAATGGCTTCCGGGTCGATTGCCGCCGTCACGGTATCAACATCACCAACGGCGGCGATCAGATCAATGGTAGCCAGCTTGCCCACAATCGAACTTGCCGGGCGGATCCATTCAGGTTCATTTTCCAGCACGAGATAGGTATAAGGGACTTCGCCTCATCGGGGTCTTCTGCATAAAGGACAACCGCCGTGCAGTAGAAGCCCTTGTCCACATTTGCCGAGTTGATCTGCACCGTGACCTGGCACTCACCATCCACCGGGTTGGTGATGCCCGCAATCACGGCATCCATGACATAATCGGCAGGCTCCGTCATGGTTTTCGGGGTCTTGTCGTCCGGGATATTGCCCTTGCCCACGGCCACCCGCGTGTATTTCATCGCACAGCGGCCAGCAAGAACCTTTGCGATCAGGCAATGCCGGCGCAGACCCATAGCTGCCGTCTTCATATTTCGCCATAAGCTCTCTCCTTAATCAATTCTTCTGCTTGAGGTGTGTATGGTAAACAGCGCCACGCACGCCCTCATGCGCCATGGTGGCCGTCTGCACAGTGTCAGGGTATACGCCCTCGATCACAGGCGGCAGATAGGTTCCTCTTGATGTTTCAAAGCGGCTTTCAAACAGCCGGTCTTTTCCAACAATCGGCGGATAGAAATCAGCTTCGGTAAAGCCGCCGTGGCCGATTTTGAAATCTGCCCGGCTGCTGCGGTCCTGTGAAACGGGAGGAAGCCAGCGAACCACATTTACCATCGCGCCGTGACCAATGTTCAGGTCATAGCGGTATGTGCGGTAGGTCCGCAGATACAGGCGTAGGCCAACACCGGCGGTCAGAATACGCTTGAGGGCAACTGCAATCTGATCTATCAGCGCCAGCCGTTCCTCAGAAGCAAGCTCTGATCCACATACAGTGCGACCTTTGCAGGGTACACGTCCTGCAACTCGATATCCGAAAACTGAACACCCAGCAGCTCCCCCGCTGCCCGGATGACGGTATCGCCATCGCCGCCGGAAAGCTGTGCCAGCATCTTGACCCGGATTAAAATTCGGTAGAGGGCATCACTTGCTGCACCGCGCTGTACACCAAAGTTGGCTCCATAGCGGTCAAGGACTGCGCCCTCAGCATTTTCAAGGTCATCCCACAGCCGAACCAGTTCGGCATTTTTATGGATGACCTCAAAGCCATCTGCCAGCAGGGAAAACAGTTTTCCGATGTTCGTTTCCAGCTTACGGTTTTTTCGGACATTCTGTAGATCCCGGTGGGTATAGGGGTCTGTCAGCATGTCCAGCATCTTTTCAAGATAGCCGTATTCACGCATCGATGGTCACCATCCCATCATCCGTGACAACCTTGGAGCGGCTATCCACCGGGATGTTATCCGCCTGAAGATTTTCCGCATCCGTACCGATCAGTACATCGAAATCCAAAACACCGGGAACTTGTACAGCACCGCCGGAAGCCGCTGGTGATACAAAGTTTCGCCGATGCTCACCCCGCCGCTTTCGTTGTCGCCGATGTATGCGACAATAGCCGCTCTGAGCTGGTCTACTCCATCATGGGGGAAGTCCCCGCTGGTAGACAGCCCGACCACTTTCACATAGACAGGTACCGGGTGCGGCCGGTTGAAGTGAATTGCCTTTGTTGCTCCGGAAGCGGTGATAACCTCAACCACTTTCTGGCCGGTCGTCTGTATTCCGGCACCCAGTTCTTTGTAAATGATCTGCGCAATGTCGCTGTCCAGACCGCCGTAAACAACAGCTTCAATGCTGTGCGGCGGCAGGCCGTAGTCATCCACATCATCAGTATCATTTTCAAACACCTTTGCTTCCATGATGCCATCAACATTCTGGAGCAGGGCGGCACGGATGCTGTCCGCATTCACGCCGCGGCATAGTCCACGCTGGCATAGTAGCGGTCGCGGAATTCTTCATCCGTTTCCCGTTCTCTACCGCCAGTAAACGCCGCCGGGTTTGTTACAGCCGTAATACCGGCTACCGAGCCGGGGTTTGTGATGGTGGTGATCGTATCCGCCGCCACATTACCATCCGGGCCAGTGCTTGTGCAGCGGAACGGCACCATGACCGTACCCTCTGCACCAATTTCAGTATCCGAAACAGCAAAGAACTGGATGCCGGCCGCAGTTTCAACCAGCCATCCCGCCGGTACTATGACCCCCGGCGGGCCAGTCACCATGATATAGCCGCTGGCTTTCTGGGCAGACAGCACACGTAGGCCGATGGCTCTACCGAGGTTCAGCAGCGAGGTGCCAACCGCTGTGTCCACAAAGCGGCTGTTGTAGACATCTTCCAGCACAGAGAACAGGATATTGAGTATCCATGCAAAAATGCGCAGGAACAGGCCGAGAGGGCTTCTGACGGTCAGGTTCGCCGTTGCCCCAAACAATTCCCTCGCTTTATGCTCCAGAGCATCCAGCAGTTCATTGTATGTCGGGCGGCGGAAACCAGCTGAGGTCAGGCCCCATCCGTATTCATCACCAGTGTTCACCTCCACTCTGATTGTTTCGCCATTGTACAGGACACCCGAAAATTCCACACCGAGCGCCCGGCCATCGGCCGTCATGGAAAGAGAACTGATTTCCTGCACATACGGTTCCTGAAAAATGCTCGACCGCACAACGCTGTCCGCTTCATCCACCGCTTCACTGCGGGGCTGCTGCACAACACGTTCCCAGTCGGTTCCATGATCGGTATTGAGTGGAAATTCGCCTTTCCATGTCAGAAGATTGTTTCTGACGTTTTGCGCGATCGCTTCTGCATCCTCACGGAGCATCAGCATCCCATTGGCATCAAAGCACAAATCTCCTGTTTGAGGATCCAATGCCAGAACAGTAATGTTTGCCATTCTTCCCCTCCTCAGGGCAGCGGGGCCGACGTGTTGCCGTTCCTGCTGTCCGTGTGTTTGTGGTTGACAAGGCTTATCGTTTTGGCGATCACGTCATCCCGGACTTTAACTTTGCCCTGAACTTCCACATCGCCCTTGATTTCCACCTTGTCCTGTTTCACTGCCACATAGATCCCGCCGCCCTCGGTCGCCATCACAAGGCAGTTGTCCGGCAGTCCAGACAGCGGGTTAGATGTCGGCACAAATGCACCGATAAAACGGCATCTTCATCAGAGTGGTTGCGTTCCGTGTTCGGCTCGCTTTCTTCTCCAGATGCCGCAATGCGGTCAATATCGTGGTCGATATAGAGCAGCACCCCAACATCCCCCGCTTTGTAGCAGGGGCGCAGGACAAAGCCGCCGCCCCGAACCAGCGCGACCGGGACAGACAAAATCTGCGGCTGGGTACGATACACGCCGGCATCCAGTGCTTTGGAAAGCGGCTGCACATCAACCCGCATGGCCGCAGGTCAAATTTTTCCACCCGGCACAAGGCTCCAACGCGGACATTGGCCGCCTGTTCACGGCGCTCCTGATCTCTCAGGTCATATTCTCTTTTGCCGTTCATACAGGCTTCACCTCAATCGTTGTTTTCCAGTCGCCATCCGGGCATCCTGTATGCTGACCGCCTTTGATAAGGTGGTTTCCATTCAGAGTATCCGACTTTATTTTCACCACATCCGCCGGGGCCAGATGGTAGTTCAGCAGGCATTCCCGCTTATAAGTGACCTCCTGCTTTTCTTTCCCATCCTTGACGGTCGTTTGGCGGGTCGTCGTTTCGGTGCGGTCTGTGGCTTCCGCTGCCTTCAACAACCCCGACTCAGCACTGAGGACATATCCTGTTTTCGTGCCTGTTTTGGGGTCATTGATGGTAACAATGCCGTTTCTTATGAGGAAGCGGCTCTTGCAGTCAGAGGTAACGATCTCCGTCAGGACATTTTTCACCTTGCCCTTGCAGACCTTGCCGCGCGGGTATTCTTTATCCACCGCCAGCTCCATCGTTCCAACCTCAAGCCCAAAAATGTTGAGCAGGTCTTTTACAATGGCACTGGCCTTGCTCCCGGCGGTGTAGGTCTTGTTGACCTCTTTCGAGAGCCATTCTTCCAGAGCTTCAGCGGCCGCAATGGTGGTAATGACCTCTGTGCCGCTATGCTTGTCCGAAACCTGTGAAACTTTCCCGGTGAATATAGCACCTATGTCCCCCTCATATCCTGCATTGAGGATAATCGGCATTCCTTTTTTGATGCTGTTGCGAGTGGCCGGAGATAGGTTGTAGCTTCGATGGTCGCTGTTCCCAGTTTTTCGCTGTCCTCAAATAGCACCGTAAACTTGAAATAGAGATCATCCATGCCAAACCGCTTCGACCTATTTGCAAGGTCGCTTGACGCTTCCAAAACTTCACGCTGCATTCCTTTCCCAGAGGTACAGCCGAACTTCTTTGCCGAAATTTTCAAATGTGACCTCCGAAATATCGTCGCCGGTCAGGCACAGCGGCATAATGACCGGCACCGGGAAGCGCTCATCCTCCACGCTGTTGAACAGCGGTCGGCCATATCTCACAATATCACCGTACACCAGCACTTCACCTGTGCTGGCAATCGACAGATCTACCGTAAAGAAACCGCCTACCTCATTGTAGCGGATGCTGAATGCAAACGTCCTGTCGCCCAGCTTGACGGAGAACGTATAAGGCACCTTTGACGTGTCAACATCAATATAGCTGACCTCATTTCCGAGGTCGATGAGTTTCAACCCCTCCATAGCTTCACTCCTTTACGCGGCGCTGTAGGCCCTTGTCGTGCGGCCAGACGGCCCGCTGCTGCTTGCCGCCTTGTTCGCATAGCTGTTGACATAAGAGGAATACGCGCTGGAGGAAATAGTCTGGGACACCGTTGTATGCAGACCATCGGCCGTAGTCGATTTTGTCTGCGACTTGCTGACCTTTTTTGAAGCGTTGGCATCCTGTGCGGACATCATCTGCTCACCGCTTGCCACATACTCTGCGGATACCCGGTTGATGACCTTGAGGCTTACGGTGAACTTTGAGCCGTTTTTATTGTCAGCGCTTATGTCGGATTTGAACGAGGTTATAACGCAGCCAGAGATCCGGGTGCGCCCGGTATACTCAACCACATCTTTTTCTTTCCACATTCTTTCCAGAATATCGGACTGATCTTCGTCAAGAAAAACACCCGTAATGGAAAAGACCACCGGATCATTGATAACATGGTCGTTGATGTCGGAACCCTTTTCCACCGGGTTTGACGTAACCTTGCTGCTGCGCTGGACGCTTTCCGTTACGACTACGCCGGTCTTTTCAGCGTCAAGGCGGACCGTCCCGCACTTTTCGCCTGTAATGGTGTATGCCACAAAATCACCCCCTACTGTGCATACGCTCCCTGCAGGGTGCGCTCGTGATATTCTTCCTCTTTCTTCTCCTGCCAGAAATCTTCCATCGCCTGTTTTACCCGGCGGACGATTTCTTCAGCATCGGCTTTTGTGGTTTCCCCGCCCAGCGTGATGCTGATGGTCGGAGAGAAAGTAGAATGATCCTCATAGGTTACGCTGGAACTGCTGGTAGAGTTGTTTGATAATTTCATCTGTCTTGGTCGGCCGGGATAATTGCGGTGCCGGACGGCAGATATGCCATTTCGCCGCCGCGCTCATTGATGTGTGTCCAGCCGCCCTCAAAATCATCTGTGCCATCAGCATTGTGCGGAATGTTCGCACTGCTGCTCAGATTGATATTGATGCCGCTGACAGCATCAGCCGCAGACAAAATTTTCTGGATAGACCCGATGATGTTTTCTGCGCCCTCGGATGCCGCCTTTTCCATGCGGTCCCAAGCATTTTCTGCATCAAGGGTCATGCTCGCATAGGCAGTCTCTGCATCCTCTGCCATCTGCCCGTAATTCTCGTTGGAGATTTCGCGGGCAGCGGTTGCTGCCTCAGAAACAGCTTCCTGCGCTTGCTGGGAAGCCTGTGAAACGCTGGAGGAATACTCCGACGTGTCAACCGCCAGCGAGGTTTCCGTGCCAGCAGCACCGTCCAAATCGCTGACAGCGCCGGTTAGTTCCTGCACGGCATCGGTGCTGTCCTTTGCCCCGCCGAACAGCCCGCTGAACCAATCGACCACTGCACTCACGCCGCTGGTGAAAAATCCGAGCAAATCACTTACCCATCCCACCACAACGCCGAGTGCATCGGCGATTACCCCCAGCACCGGCGAAATGTAGTCCAGCACCGGCACGACCACGCCGGACAGCACAGAACCCGCCGCTTCGATGAGCGGGGTCACCACCGGCAGGATATTTTCTACGATTTGCAGGCCGAGCCGAATTATCGGCTGTATTGCCTGAATCACAACTTGCAAAATATCGGTCAGCGGCGGGATGATCGACCCGGCCAGCGTTGATACCAACGAGCCGAACACAGGGAGAATGTTCGTCAGGAGCGGCATAAACGCATCTGCGAGAGGGCCAACCATATCCGCCGCCGACCCAAGAGCAATACCGAGGACAGGGAGTAGATCCTCGGCCAGTTCTTGCAGCACAGGCATCAGGGGCTGAACCACACGATAGTTCAGCTCATCGAAAATATCTCTCAAAGGAGGAAGCGCATTCGCCGCCAGCTCGCTGATAATTCCGGCCAGCGGCGGCAAAATTCCTGCGCCAGATCTCCGATGACGCTCAGGACAGGCCCGGCAGCATCAAACAGAGTTCCCAGCGTGGAAATCAGGGACGGCAGGATACTTTGTGCCAGATTGGAAATAACCGGCACAGCGGCGCTCATCCCATCTGCAAGGATTCCAACGAATTCAAGCAGTGTCGCTCCAGTTCCGGCCATTCATCCAGAAAAACGCCGACCATATCTTCCAGCGCCGGGGAAAATTTTTCCCCGGCATCAGCCATGAAATCGGCCATTTCGCCTTTCAGCGATTTGATGGAGTTCGTCAAGCCGCCGGTCTGTTCGATCGCGGCTTTCTGAATGTCGCCGCTCTGCTCCAGTATGGCATTGAGCCTGACCTGAGCCATTGCGGCATCATCCAGAGCATCAATATTGGTACCAAGACCCAGAGCTGCGGCGCTGTTCTTCAAGGCCGTTTTATCGAGGACAATTCCGTACTCATTCAGAGCATCGGTGCTGCCGCCGATCGCGCTCTGGATAAGCGACAGCGCTTCCGAATCGTCCATGCTGAACGCATTACCGAAGTCATACGCCAGCGAGGTCGTCATTTCAGAGAGGTTTTCGGCCGCGGCAGCCGTAATGCCCAACTCATTATACATGGCCTTGTTGGAGACCATGAAACTTTGGACTTCGGCAGTACTCCGATGCACCGCATCAGCGTAGTTATCCGCCCATGCGGCGGCTTCCTCGGAGAAAGATCGTCCAAACTTCTTTGAAGTACTTTCGGCATCAGAGAATGCGCTCACCGCCGCCGCACCAAACTGTTTGAGCAGTTCGATGCCGCGTTTTATGGCTTCAAAACCGACAAAAGCCTTGACCTCCCCGGATATAGCTTCTTTGATTTGGTTGCCGGCATCTTCCCCGGCGGCACCCATTTCCGCAAGATGGTCTCCGGCATCGTCCGCGCCGTCTGCGGTTTCATCCTCAGATTTTTTCGCCCGGCGAAGTGCGGACACCAGCGTACTGCGGATGATTTTTATAGGGTGCTGGAATGCCTTGCTGATGTTTTTTGCATTTCGGACCATGTTGTTGGCGAAACTTCTGCCCGTTTCTTGGTAAATCCATCGCCCAGTCACGCCGCTCCGAAAAGACTTCGCAATGCTCTGTCCGGCATCAAGACCATCGGCCATCGCACCCTTGAATGAGGTGCCCATGTCCTGCGCCGACTCAGACGTTTTTTTAATCTGTGCCCGAAAGCGCCCGGCAGCACCGCCGGAGTCATCCATTTCATCACGGAAACTCTCGGCGGCGGCTTCTGCGGCTGAGCACTTCTTCCACCCACTCAAGCCCCTCTGCGGTCATATTCCAATGACCCGCCGCCTTTTGGGCCGCATTGCCCGCTTCGGATGCACTGGAAGCCATATCATCCAGCCCACCCGAAGCATCACCGACAGCTCCGGTGAAGCGCTCGGCCGCTCCCTGCCCCATCTGGCAGCAGAAACCGCAGATGCACCCATCTGCTGCGCCCCAACTTCAACCGCCCCAATATTTCCTTCGAGGGTTTCAACCTTTTCACCAAGGTTATCAACAGAGGTTTCAGCATCAGCAGTATCAAAACCGATACCGTATTGCAGGTTACGCGCATCATCCATGTGGTTTCACCTCCCGATGCGCAAAACAAAAAGCCGGCTCTTGAAAAGAGTTCGGCTCTCATTTTGTTTTTGCTTCTTCACGCCACTGTTCTACCCACAGGCGTTTGGCCTGACGGCACTCTTGGTACTCCGCCAGATCCATTTGACGCAGTTCTGTGTAGGTCACGCCATTGCCAGACCACACCATGCACCAAAAGCCCTTGTTGACTTTGGCTTTGTGGGCAGCGTTGGCAATGTCCAGTTCAGCTGCGAAGAAACTGCTCGATGGCGGAGATCAGCTTTTCGGCGGTCTTCAGGTCTTCGTTGTCGTCAAAGAACTCCATGCCCTTTGCCTTGACCTCAGCAGGTGCCACAACGCAGTTCTTAAACATGCCGTCCATGTACTTTGCGCTTTTGCGCTTTCCGCTGCCGGTGTTGCCGCACTCATCGTTGAAGTCGTAGTACCACGAGGGTGAAACGCTCTGGAGGGTGAATTTCTGCTCACCAATGGTGATTTCCTTAGTCTTAGCCATATATTTTCGGTAGCCCCTTTCAGATAAACTTTTTGGACGCTCTGGCCAGTTTGTTCCGGCCATAGCTTAACGATAATTCAGAGACGGCACAAAGATACTGACCGACTCAGAACCGATCTCCTTTGCGCGGGTGATGTCAGGCGGTTTGATGACGCGGCAGCGTTCCTCTGCCACATTGACCGATGCCGAATCGTTGGCATCAACGATCATCACAGAGACTTCCTTACGCTTGAGCGCAAGACTGCGGACATACGGCAGGCTGGACGAAGTACCCATCAGCGTAACAGTGATGGTGCCGCTCTCATTCGCATTTTCGTTGTATGCCACATCGCCCTTTACGCCGACCTGCGTAGTAACAGTGTCTTCGTTGCGGGCAATCGTGATCATAGAGTCCGAAGCAAAGCCGGTAATGATCTTGCCGTTCATCACCAAGTTCACCTTTTTCGGGTCATAGGATGCAACTTCGATATTACTTGCCATGACAGCTTCCTCCTTTCTTAGCCATTCAGGGTGACGCGCAGGGTGCCGTTGACCTTGACGCTGTGAACAGCGCCCTCCAGCTGGGCACTCCACTTGATGTCGGGCATCTGGCGGTTGCGGGCCTGCTCATCGGTCGCATCTGCCGCTTGGGGATCACAACCGTGTACACACCGGTGTCATCCTCCGGGTCAGTTGCGATAATGTGCAGTTCCACAGCCCGGTTGAGTGCCGCGAACACGCCGGCCGCAACCAGTGCGAAACCGTCATCCGTGTAGGCAATCTTCTTGTTGGCAATGAAAATCTCATACAGATTTTCGCGGATCTGATGGGTGATGTAGTCAGCGCCCAACACATTGTCGATGAAGTTCCCATCACCGCAGATGCCGTTCTTCATGTACTCGTGCTTATACTCCGCTGTCATAAAATTGACGCGGTTCTCCTCCAGCAGGTCGCGCTCACTGTCGCGGAGGTCCGCAACGCTCACGCCGTCCGGCACTTTCCACTTCCATGTGACGCTCTCCGGCCAGAACGGACCGACACTGCCGACCCATGCTGCATCCGCCCACTCGGCCAGATTATCAGCATAGGTAACAACGCTGCGACCATACTCGTTGACATATTCCTTGTCGTTGGTCTGGCCGAAGTAGAACTTGCGGTGATCTTCCACACCGGCACCCAGCGCTGCTTCCGTGGGTTCCGTGCTTTCCGCCCACTTGCACAGGGCAGTCACGCAGACCGGGTCGGTAACGTCGGTCAGAATGAAATACCAGTCATCGTTGTGGTCGCGCAGGTCTTCGATGGCGGCAATGAGGTTTTCGGCCTTAGTGGTATCCGCCTTGCCTACAGAAACCGACACGACAGCGCCGCTCAGGCCCATATCCTCGAAGCAGTCTGCATCCTTGTACAGGCTGATGCTCTCCGCATAGCCAGAAACAGCCGTGCGGGTGGTACTGGTGTAGGTCACGGTATTGT
>ENA-OQER01000849-OQER01000849.1-human-gut-metagenome-genome-assembly--contig:-NODE-849-length-16050-cov-1.896251_pt1 | contig 16050 bp, 25 predicted proteins | sample MGYA00242797_ERZ504639 | MGnify/ENA primary metagenome ERZ504639 (study PRJEB26092, sample SAMD00036306) | human gut metagenome | host: Homo sapiens | study: EMG produced TPA metagenomics assembly of...
AGCGTGCAACTCCTGACACGAACGGAACTCACCCTCAAACAAGATTACGGTCAGTCAGTGTGGCAGAGCTGGAAGGGTTATCTCTTCTTGTTGTGCCATAAACCCCTGGCGGACGTATTTATCGACGGTTGATATGAAATCTTTACAGGCTCTGTTTGGCGGCACCTTTGATCCGGTGCACTATGGTCATCTTAAACCCGTGGAAACGCTGGCGAATTTGATTGGTCTGACGCGGGTCACAATCATCCCTAATAATGTTCCTCCGCATCGTCCCCAGCCGGAAGCGAACAGCGTGCAGCGTAAACACATGCTTGAACTGGCGATTGCGACAAGCCATTATTTACTCTTGATGAACGCGAGCTAAAGCGCAATGCCCCCTCTTACACTGCGCAAACACTGAAAGAGTGGCGGCAGGAACAAGGGCCGGACGTGCCGCTGGCGTTTATTATTGGTCAGGATTCATTGCTGACTTTCCGACCTGGTACGAATACGAAACGATACTCGACAATGCACATTTGATCGTCTGTCGGCGTCCAGGTTACCCACTTGAAATGGCGCAACCGCAATACCAGCAATGGCTGGAAGATCATTTGACACATAACCCGGAAGATCTTCACCTTCAGCCTGCCGGTAAAATTTATCTGGCTGAAACGCGTGGTTTAACATCTCGGCGACCATCATCCGCGAACGTTTGCAAAACGGTGAATCGTGTGAGGATTTATTGCCGGAACCGGTACTGACTTACATTAACCAACAAGGCTTGTATCGCTGATACCTGTCGTTACGGAGGGCATGATGCGACTGTGGTTAATTCGTCATGGCGAAACGCAAGCGAATGTCGATGGTCTGTACAGCGGTCATGCGCCCACACCCCTGACCGCACGCGGTATTGAGCAAGCGCAAAATCTGCATACGCTGCTACATGGTGTTTCCTTTGATCTGGTTTTATGCAGTGAACTGGAACGGGCACAGCATACCGCGCGACTGGTTCTCAGTGACCGCCAGCTCCCCGTGCAAATCATCCCTGAACTCAACGAAATGTTTTTGGCGACTGGGAGATGCGACATCATCGCGACCTCATGCAAGAAGATGCCGAAAACTATAGCGCGTGGTGCAATGACTGGCAGCATGCAATCCCCACGAACGGTGAAGGATTTCAGGCATTTTCGCAACGTGTGGAACGCTTTATCGCAAGGCTTAGTGAATTTCAGCACTATCAGAATATTTTAGTCGTCAGCCATCAGGGTGTACTGAGTCTGTTAATCGCCCGTTTAATTGGCATGCCTGCCGAGGCTATGTGGCATTTTCGCGTTGACCAGGGGTGTTGGAGCACCATTGATATCAACCAAAAATTCGCGACGCTACGCGTCCTCAATAGCCGTGCCATCGGGGTCGAGAATGCATGACTTTTCTGTTTTTTTACGGGTAAGCCGCAACGACCATTGACAGACCCGGGCAGGCTGATATTCTCCGCAGCCAGACTTTTTTCGCCAGACACGACTTTGTAGAAATTGTTTTACAAAAATGGCGATGCAATCTGCGGCGCGGGGTGGGATGATAGCCCACTTTCGAAAGCCGATTCGGCGACAATTGTCCCGAAATCGCCTCTGGTTCAGGTATACTGACAGACCATTTTTATCTATTTGATTCACCCAGGGGGAAAACTTGCAGGGTAAAGCACTCCAGGATTTTGTTATCGACAAAATTGATGACCTCAAAGGTCAGGACATCATCGCCTTAGACGTTCAAGGCAAATCCAGCATCACCGACTGCATGATCATCTGTACGGGTACGTCCAGCCGTCATGTTATGTCCATTGCTGACCACGTTGTGCAGGAGTCTCGCGCAGCGGGCCTGTTACCGCTCGGCGTAGAAGGTGAAAACAGCGCCGACTGGATTGTCGTGGATTTGGGCGATGTGATTGTCCATGTCATGCAGGAAGAGAGCCGTCGCCTGTATGAACTGGAAAAACTCTGGAGTTAATGCGTGAAGCTGCAACTTGTCGCCGTGGGAACGAAAATGCCGGACTGGGTACAAACCGGTTTTACCGAGTACCTGCGTCGTTTCCGAAAGATATGCCTTCGAGCTGATTGAAATCCGGCCGGAAAACGCGGCAAGAATGCGGACATCAAGCGCATACTCGACAAAGAGGGTGAGCAGATGTTGGCGGCCGCAGGCAAAAACCGCATTGTCACCCTCGATATTCCAGGCAAGCCCTGGGATACGCCGCAGTTAGCCGCTGAGCTGGAACGCTGGAAGCTGGATGGTCGCGACGTCAGTCTACTGATTGGCGGGCCTGAAGGGTTGTCGCCTGCCTGTAAAGCGGCGGCGGAGCAGAGCTGGTCGCTGTCGGCGCTTACCCTCCCCCATCCGCTGGTTCGCGTGCTGGTCGCAGAGAGTCTGTACCGGGCGTGGAGCATCACCACCAACCATCTTATCACCGTGAGTGATAAGGGAGCTTTGAGTAGAAAACGCAGCGGATGAAACTACAGAACTCTTTTCGCGACTATACGGCAGAGTCCGCGCTGTTTGTGCGCCGGGCGCTGGTCGCCTTTTGGGGATTTTGCTGCTGACCGGCGTGCTTATCGCCAACCTGTATAATCTGCAAATTGTTCGCTTTACCGACTACCAGACTCGCTCTAATGAAAACCGCATTAAGCTGGTGCCTATCGCGCCCAGCCGCGGCATTATCTACGACCGTAATGGTATCCCTCTGGCCCTCAACCGCACTATCTACCAGATAGAAATGATGCCAGAGAAAGTCGATAACGTGCAGCAAACGCTGGACGCTTTGCGCAGCGTGGTTGATCTGACCGATGACGATATTGCTGCATTCCGAAAAGAGCGCGCACGTTCACACCGTTTCACCTCTATTCCGGTGAAAACTAACCTGACCGAAGTACAAGTAGCTCGCTTTGCCGTCAATCAGTACCGTTTTCCGGGTGTCGAAGTTAAAGGCTATAAAACGTCGTTACTATCCTTACGGTTCGGCGTTGACCCACGTCATCGGCTATGTGTCGAAAATCAACGATAAAGACGTCGAACGCCTGAATAATGACGGCAAACTGGCCAACTATGCGGCAACGCATGATATCGGTAAGCTGGGCATTGAGCGTTACTATGAAGACGTGCTGCACGGTCAGACCGGTTATGAAGAGGTTGAAGTTAACAACCGTGGGCGTGTTATCCGCCAGTTAAAAGAAGTACCACCGCAAGCCGGACACGATATTTACCTGACGCTGGATCTCAAACTCCAGCAATATATTGAAACGCTGCTGGCGGGTAGCCGCGCAGCTGTGGTTGTCACCGATCCGCGTACAGGTGGGGTGCTGGCGCTGGTTTCCACGCCTAGTTATGACCCAAACCTGTTTGTTGACGGTATCTCCAGCAAAGATTATTCCGCCTTGTTGAACGACCCGAATACACCGCTGGTGAACCGCGCCACACAGGGGGTTTATCCTCCCGCGTCTACAGTTAAACCCTATGTGGCGGTTTCGGCATTGAGCGCCGGGGTGATCACGCGCAATACGACGCTGTTTGACCCAGGCTGGTGGCAACTGCCAGGTTCGGAAAAACGTTATCGTGACTGGAAAAAATGGGGCCACGGGCGTCTGAATGTCACAAGATCGCTGGAAGAATCTGCGGATACCTTCTTCTATCAGGTGGCCTACGATATGGGGATCGATCGCCTCTCCGAATGGATGGGTAAATTCGGTTATGGTCATTACACCGGTATCGACCTGGCGGAAGAACGTTCCGGCAACATGCCTACCCGCGAATGGAAACAGAAACGCTTTAAAAAACCGTGGTATCAGGGTGACACCATTCCGGTTGGTATCGGTCAGGGTTACTGGACAGCGACCCCAATCCAGATGAGTAAGGCACTGATGATCCTGATTAATGACGGTATCGTGAAGGTTCCTCATTTGCTGATGAGCACCGCCGAAGACGGCAAACAGGTGCCATGGGTACAGCCGCATGAACCGCCCGTCGGCGATATTCATTCCGGTTACTGGGAGCTGGCGAAAGACGGTATGTACGGTGTTGCTAACCGCCCTAACGGTACGGCGCATAAATACTTTGCCAGCGCACCGTACAAAATTGCGGCGAAATCCGGTACCGCTCAGGTCTTCGGTCTGAAAGCGAACGAAACCTATAATGCGCACAAAATTGCCGAGCGTTTACGTGACCACAACTGATGACCGCCTTTGCGCCATACAACAATCCGCAAGTGGCTGTCGCATGATTCTGGAGAACGGTGGTGCGGGTCCGGCGGTTGGGACACTGATGCGCCAGATCCTCGACCACATTATGCTGGGTGATAACAACACCGATCTGCCTGCGGAAAATCCAGCGGTTGCCGCAGCGGAGGACCATTAATCATGACGGATAATCCGAATAAAAAACATTCTGGGATAAAGTCCATCTCGATCCCACAATGCTGCTGATCTTACTGGCATTGCTGGTTTACAGCGCCTGGTTATCTGGAGCGCCAGCGGTCAGGATATTGGCATGATGGAGCGTAAAATCGGCCAAATCGCGATGGGTCTGGTCATCATGGTGGTGATGGCGCAAATTCCTCCACGCGTTTATGAAGGCTGGGCCCCCTATCTCTATATCATCTGTATTATTTTGCTGGTGGCGGTAGATGCTTTCGGTGCCATCTCTAAAGGTGCTCAACGCTGGCTGGACCTCGGTATTGTTCGTTTTCAGCCGTCGGAAATTGCCAAAATAGCCGTACCACTGATGGTTGCGCGCTTTATCAACCGCGACGTTTGCCCGCCATCGTTGAAGAACACTGGCATCGCGCTGGTGCTGATATTTATGCCCACGCTGCTGGTGGCTGCACAGCCTGACCTGGGAACATCAATCCTCGTTGCGCTTTCCGGTCTGTTTGTACTGTTCCTCTCTGGCCTTAGCTGGCGTCTGATTGGCGTCGCAGTAGTGCTGGTGGCGGCGTTCATTCCGATTCTGTGGTTCTTCCTGATGCATGATTACCAGCGCCAGCGCGTAATGATGCTCCTGGACCCGGAATCAGACCCACTCGGCGCGGCTATCACATTATTCAGTCTAAAATTGCTATTGGCTCCGGCGGATTACGCGGCAAAGGCTGGCTGCATGGCACTCAGTCACAACTTGAATTTCTACCCGAACGCCATACCGACTTTATCTTCGCGGTACTGGCGGAAGAGCTGGGATTAGTGGGCATTCTGATTCTGCTCGCTCTCTACATTCTGCTGATCATGCGCGGGCTGTGGATAGCCGCCAGAGCGCAAACCACCTTTGGTCGCGTCATGGCTGGCGGCTTAATGCTGATATTATTCGTTTATGTCTTCGTAAATATTGGTATGGTAAGCGGTATTCTGCCGGTTGTAGGGGTTCCGCTCCCACTGGTCAGTTATGGAGGATCAGCGCTAATTGTGCTGATGGCTGGGTTCGGGATTGTAATGTCAATCCACACCCACAGGAAAATGTTGTCGAAAAGCGTGTAAGAGGTGCGCAATGCGTAAGCAGTGGCTCGGGATCTGCATCGCGGCAGGAATGCTCGCGGCATGTACAAGCGATGATGGTCAGCAACAGACGGTAAGTGTACCGCAGCCTGCGGTATGTAACGGCCCCATAGTTGAAATTAGCGGGGCGGACCCGCGTTTCGAACCACTGAACGCGACGGCAAATCAGGATTACCAGCGCGACGGTAAAAGCTACAAAATCGTGCAGGATCCGTCTCGATTTAGCCAGGCGGGACTGGCGGCAATCTATGATGCCGAACCAGGCAGTAACCTGACGGCCTCTGGCGAAGCTTTCGATCCGACACAGTTGACGGCGGCCCATCCAACGCTTCCGATCCCCAGCTACGCCAGAATCACTAACCTGGCTAACGGGCGAATGATCGTGGTGCGCATTAATGATCGCGGCCCCTACGGCAACGACCGCGTAATTTCGCTTTCTCGCGCAGCAGCTGACCGTCTTAACACGTCAAACAACACCAAAGTTCGTATCGATCCGATTATTGTCGCCCAGGATGGTTCGCTTTCTGGTCCTGGTATGGCTTGTACCACAGTCGCCAAACAGACTTACGCCCTGCCTGCACCTCCCGATTTAAGCGGTGGCGCGGGGGCAAGTTCAGTGTCTGGCCCGCAGGGTGACATTCTTCCGGTCAGTAACTCGAGCTAAAAAGCGAAGATCCGACCGGCGCGCCGGTAACCAGTAGCGGTTTCCTCGGCGCTCCAACGACCTTAGCGCCTGGTGTACTGGAAAGCAGCGAACCGACACCTGCACCACAGCCCGTTGTTACAGCTCCGTCGACAACGCCTGCAACCTCGCCTGCAATGGTGACACCGCAAGCCGCCTCGCAAAGCGCCAGCGGCAACTTTATGGTGCAAGTCGGGGCCGTTAGCGATCAGGCTCGTGCGCAACAGTACCAACAGCAACTGGGACAGAAGTTCGGCGTCCCCGGTCGCGTAACTCAAAATGGCGCGGTCTGGCGTATCCAGCTTGGCCCATTCGCCAGTAAAGCCGAAGCCAGTACCTTGCAGCAACGTTTGCAAACCGAAGCCAATTACAGTCATTTATTACCACCGCGCAGTAGCGTAAAGCAGGCATCTGATGTGTCAATTTCTGTAAATGACGTTAACAAAGTCACGCGGAAAGTCAGATGCTGCCGGTAGTGCATTTGCTATAGTAGGGCACTTTTTTTAATTCCATCACGGATGTCGTAGTTCAGACCATGAATACCATTTTTTCCGCTCGTATCATGAAGCGCCTGGCGCTCACCACGGCTCTTTGCACAGCCTTTATCTCTGCTGCACATGCCGATGACCTGAATATCAAAACTATGATCCCGGGTGTACCGCAGATCGATGCGGAGTCCTACATCCTGATTGACTATAACTCCGGCAAAGTGCTCGCCGAACAGAACGCAGATGTCCGCCGCGATCCTGCCAGCCTGACCAAAATGATGACCAGTTACGTTATCGGCCAGGCAATGAAAGCCGGTAAATTTAAAGAAACTGATTTAGTCACTATCGGCAACGACGCATGGGCCACCGGTAACCCGGTGTTTAAAGGTTCTTCGCTGATGTTCCTCAAACCGGGCATGCAGGTTCCGGTTTCTCAGCTGATCCGCGGTATTAACCTGCAATCGGGTAACGATGCTTGCGTCGCCATGGCCGATTTTGCCGCTGGTAGCCAGGACGCTTTTGTTGGCTTGATGAACAGCTACGTTAACGCTGGGCCTGAAAAACACCCACTTCCAGACGGTACATGGTCTGGATGCTGATGGTCAGTACAGCTCCGCGCGAGATATGGCGCTGATCGGCCAGGCATTGATCCGTGACGTACCGAATGAATACTCGATCTATAAAGAAAAAGAATTTACGTTTAACGGTATTCGCCAGCTGAACCGTAACGGCCTGTTATGGGATAACAGCCTGAATGTCGACGGCATCAAAACCGGACACACTGACAAAGCAGGTTACAACCTTGTTGCTTCTGCGACTGAAGGCCAGATGCGCTTGATTTCTGCGGTGATGGGCGGACGTACTTTTAAAGGCCGTGAAGCCGAAAGTAAAAACTGCTAACCTGGGGCTTCCGTTTCTTCGAAACCGTTAACCCACTGAAAGTAGGTAAAGAGTTCGCCTCTGAACCGGTTTGGTTTGGTGATTCTGATCGCGCTTCGTTAGGGGTTGATAAAGACGTGTACCTGACCATTCCACGTGGTCGCATGAAAGATCTGAAAGCCAGCTATGTGCTGAACAGCAGTGAATTGCATGCGCCGCTGCAAAAGAATCAGGTCGTCGGAACTATCAACTTCCAGCTTGATGGCAAAACGATCGAGCAACGCCCGCTGGTTGTGTTGCAAGAAATCCCGGAAGGTAACTTCTTCGGCAAAATCATTGATTACATTAAATTAATGTTCCATCACTGGTTTGGTTAAAAATTGAACACTTGAAAGTGTAATTTCCGTCCCCATATACTAAGCATCAGTAAAAAAACTCCCGCCTTCTGGCGGGAGTTGCTATTTAATTACGTTACGCCGGAGCTGACATGAAAACCAAACTTAACGAACTGCTTGAATTCCCTACTCCTTTTACTTACAAAGTTATGGGGCAGGCGTTACCTGAGCTGGTTGATCAGGTGGTTGAAGTGGTACAGCGCCATGCGCCAGGTGACTACACCCCAACGGTAAAACCAAGCAGCAAAGGCAACTACCACTCGGTATCTATCACTATCAACGCCACTCATATCGAGCAGGTTGAAACACTGTATGAAGAACTGGGCAAAATCGATATTGTCCGCATGGTTCTGTAACTCGCTTCTCCGTTACCCGGCTCCTGGTCGGGTAACTCCCCTCTCCTCGCTGTGATATACTTTTCCCCCACTTTTACTCATTCTCCACGGAGATGCCGTTTTGTATCAGGATAAAATTCTTGTCCGCCAGCTCGGTCTTCAGCCTTACGAGCCAATCTCCCAGGCTATGCATGAATTCACCGATACCCGCGATGATAGTACCTTGATGAAATCTGGCTGGTCGAGCACTATCCGGTATTCACCCAAGGTCAGGCAGGAAAAGCGGAGCACATTTTAATGCCGGGTGATATTCCGGTGATCCAGAGCGATCGCGTGGCAGGTGACTTATCACGGGCCGGGACAACAGGTGATGTATGTGTTGCTTAACCTGAAACGCCGTAAACTCGGTGTGCGTGAACTGGTGACCTTGCTTGAGCAAACAGTGGTGAATACCTGGCTGAACTGGGTATAGAAGCGCATCCTCGGGCTGACGCGCCTGGTGTCTATGTCGGGGAAAAGAAAATTTGCTCACTGGGTTTACGAATTCGACGCGGTTGTTCATTCCACGGTCTGGCATTAAACGTCAATATGGATCTTTCACCATTTTTACGTATTAATCCTTGTGGGTATGCCGGAATGGAAATGGCTAAAATATCACAATGGAAACCCGAAGCGACGACTAATAATATTGCTCCACGTTTACTGGAAAATATTTTAGCGCTACTAAACAATCCGGACTTCGAATATATTACCGCTTAATTCCATACATCAATGGCCCAATTTACACTGGGTCATTACTCATAATACCTGCTAATGCTTTACATCTCCTTCGCGTTTGTATATTTTCTTTATCACTTGCAGAAATGCGGTGCCACGCCTTGCTCCGCAACTCACCCCATTGATTAACCTATTGAAATAGTTGATTATGGTGAGCAAAAGCGTTCCGTTCCAATTAGACATAAGATTATTGTAATTTTTTAAATATTATTTTTCCATGAATAAAATTGGAGTAAGTGCGTGGATAGTAATAATCAAATTGAACCCTGTTTAAGCAGAAAGTCGTCAGAAGGTAAACCACAAATATTTACAACCTTACGAAATATTGATCTTAACCTTCTGACTATTTTTGAAGCTGTATATGTACATAAAGGGATCGTTAATGCAGCGAAAGTGCTTAATCTGACCCCCTCGGCAATCAGTCAGTCTATTCAGAAACTGCGCGTTATATTCCCTGACCCATTGTTTATTCGCAAAGGCCAGGGTGTCACTCCTACCGCATTTGCGATGCATCTACATGAGTATATCAGTCAGGGCCTTGAGTCCATTCTTGGCGCGCTGGATATCGAAGGAAGCTATGATAAGCAACGAACGATAACTATTGCGACCACTCCCTCGGTCGGAGCCCTGGTCCTTCCTGTCATCTATCGGGCGATTAAAACTCACTATCCGCAGCTTTTACTGCGCAACCCGCCCATCAGCGACGCGGAAAACCAACTCAGTCAGTTTCAAACCGATCTCATCATCGATAACATGTTTTGCACCAATCGTACGGTGCAACATCATGTTCTGTTCACCGACAATATGGTGTTAATTTGCCGCGAGGGAAATCCACTACTCTCTTTAGAAGATGACAGAGAGACTATCGACAACGCTGCGCATGTACTTCTGTTACCGGAAGAGCAAAATTTCAGCGGTCTGCGGCAGAGAGTTCAAGAAATGTTTCCGGACCGGCAAATCAATTTCACCAGCTACAACATTTTGACAATCGCTGCACTGGTTGCCAACAGTGACATGTTAGCGATTATTCCCAGCCGTTTTTATAACCTGTTTAGCCGCTGCTGGCTGCTGGAAAAACTGCCTTTTCCGTCCTTAAATGAGGAGCAAATAGATTTCTCTATCCACTACAACAAATTCAGCCTGCGTGATCCCATCCTGCACGGAGTAATAGATGTTATCCGTAATGCATTTTGAAAAAGTATTGTTACAGCCAGATCACAGCGCAGAACGATAAAATGGCACAATCCAACAACAATTTTACATTTTCGCGACCGCTTTGGCTGCTTTCAGGTCCGTTTCAATGATATACTGCCAGTCGTTAATTCAAAAATAGTTGATAATTACAACAATCTATTGAATTGAAACGCTTTCCTTCGTAATTCGCAACTGGAACACGCACGCTATGAGTAAACCCATTGTGATGGAACGCGGTGTTAAATACCGCGATGCCGATAAGATGGCCCTTATCCCGGTTAAAAACGTGGCAACAGAGCGCGAAGCCCTGCTGCGCAAGCCGGAATGGATGAAAATCAAGCTTCCAGCGGACTCTACACGTATCCAGGGCATCAAAGCCGCAATGCGCAAAAATGGCCTGCATTCTGTCTGCGAGGAAGCCTCCTGCCCTAACCTGGCGGAATGCTTCAACCACGGCACAGCAACGTTTATGATCCTCGGCGCTATTTGTACCCGCCGTTGTCCGTTCTGTGATGTTGCCCACGGTCGCCCGGTAGCTCCTGATGCCAATGAACCAGTGAACTGGCGCAGACCATTGCCGATATGGCGCTGCGTTATGTGGTTATCACCTCCGTTGACCGTGATGACCTGCGCGATGGCGGTGCCCAGCACTTGCGGATTGCATTACTGCCATTCGGGAAAAAAGCCCGCAAATCAAAATTGAAACTCTGGTGCCGGATTTCCGTGGTCGTATGGATCGTGCTCTGGATATTCTGACTGCAACGCCACCAGATGTGTTCAACCATAACCTGGAAAACGTACCGCGTATTTACCGTCAGGTACGGCCTGGTGCAGATTACAACTGGTCGCTGAAGCTGCTGGAACGCTTTAAAGAAGCGCATCCGGAAATCCCGACCAAGTCTGGTCTGATGGTGGGACTGGGTGAAACCAATGAAGAAATTATTGAGGTAATGCGCGACCTGCGCCGTCATGGTGTGACGATGTTAACGCTGGGGCAATATTTGCAGCCAAGCCGCCATCACCTGCCGGTTCAACGTTACGTTAGCCCGGATGAGTTCGACGAAATGAAAGCCGAAGCGCTGGCGATGGGCTTTACCCATGCTGCATGCGGTCCGTTTGTCCGCTCTTCTTACCACGCCGATTTGCAGGCGAAAGGGATGGAAGTTAAGTAATCCTGTAATAATTACTTACATCTGTCTGATAAAAAACCCGCTTTTTGAAGCGGGTTTTTTGTATCGAACAAGATATTGAGGGAGCGTCCTGCTCGCCACGTCACTCTTTATGAGAGAGCTTTTCAGCCTGAAGATCAACGTCTGCGCCTTTTTTCGCCGCAGCATCGTCATCATTCATCGCCTTCTTGAACCCTTTAATGGCCGCTCCAAGGTCTCCGCCCAGCGTACGTAACTTCTTAGTCCCAAACAGCAGAACGACCAGCGCCGCAACTACTAGCAGTTTGGTAATACTAATCTCACCCATAGATACCTTCTTGACATATAACCGGCAACAGAACGCGCCTTAAAAACCAGAGAATATTAACGGTCATTCGACGCGCGCACACAATAGCAATCTGTAACAAGGTGAATCAAGCGCCGAGTAAAAAAACATCATAATAATTGCGGCGGCGCAAAGCGACGGTTGTTTAAGACGGGCAGTTGCGCGCGCACCTGACGCACACGTTCGGGCGTCACTTCCGCCATAATGAGTGCAGGCATTTCTGACGCTGCCGCAATGGTGACGCCAAAGGGATCTATAATCCGGCTTTGACCGATATTTTTGTTCCCGCACTCCCCCGCCGCCACCATATAACAGGTGGTATCCAGCGCACGAGCGGCAAGCAACGTTGACCAGTGATGCTCTTTGAGCGGCCCGCGAACCCAGGCGGCAGGAAGTACCAGGATTTCAGCTCCCTGTAATGCCTGTGCCAGCGCCAGCTCTGGAAAGCGTAAGTCATAACAGGTCATCAGACCGACCTTCATCCCCTCCACCTCGAGTAACGGAGCGATTTCATTACCAGCATCAACACGGCGTGATTCCTGAATGGCAAATGCATCATAGAGATGCAATTTGGCATAACGGGCGACGATGTTTCCTGCCTGTAGCGCCACCAGCATATTCCATGCGCGCCCCGGCGTGAAGGAACATGAATCGTCAGAATTGTCGTCATCATGTTACGTTTACTTTCTCGCCGTAACGTCCGAGGAATTCGCCTTCCAGCAGCTGTGCTGATTTAACCGATAGATCTGCATCATGATCATCGCGCGCCAGCAATGCTTCCGGCAGGCGAACAGCGATACGTCGTTTTCCGCCGCCTGCGCCATCAACGAGGCACAAATCTCAGCGTTCTTTTCCCACACAGATGTAACAGCAAACTGTCCTGCGGCAACCAGCATTGCCACCTCCTGTCAGAGTCGTAAAATTCGCCAACGACGATTATTCGCGTTACACTTATCACTCATACAAATCAAATAGCAGGATTTTGCAGTGTTACAACTTCTTTTAGCAGTTTTTATTGGCGGTGGTACGGGAAGCGTGGCGAGATGGCTGTTAAGTATGCGATTTAACCCGCTGCATCAGGCGATTCCGTTGGGGACGCTGGCAGCAAACCTGATTGGGGCATTCATCATAGGAATGGGATTCGCATGGTTCAGCAGGATGACGAACATTGATCCAGTGTGGAAAGTATTAATCACCACCGGATTTTGTGGCGGTCTAACAACCTTCTCAACATTTTCGGCAGAGTGGTGTTTTTGTTACAAGAGGGTCGCTTTGGCTGGGCATTACTGAACGTTTTCGTCAACCTTCTGGGGTCTTTTGCCATGACAGCACTGGCTTTCTGGCTGTTTTCGGCCTCAACCGCACACTAAAGACCAAAAACCGCTGATTAAGCGGGTTTTGAATTCTTGCTGACGTATCTTACAGAGCGATTACGTTTGCAGCAGAAGGGCCTTTGGCACCGTTAGTGATTTCGAACTCTACGCGCTGACCTTCAGCAAGAGTTTTAAAACCATTAGTCTGGATTGCAGAGAAGTGTACGAACACGTCTTTGCTGCCGTCTTCCGGAGTAATGAAACCGAATCCTTTGGACTCATTAAACCACTTAACGTTACCTTTAATCTTAGACATCAAAATTACCTTTACATGAAAAATAGACACAAATGCTGTGTCGGTTACCAGTACACCAATTGTGGTACGCTTTGTCCAGTGCAACTTTACTAAAAAGTGATAAAAGTCGCGTTATTTTTGATGTTACTTATTTTAGCTATTGATTTTAAAGAAGTTACTAAAACTTCATTTGTCTCAAAACTGAAAGCGCATCCAGGCAAAGTACACATTGCCATTGTTGTAGGTACCCGGAATGTAGGTCATCTGAAAAGTCACTGGGCCATAACCCACGGAGGCCAATGGCAGTAGAACCGGGAGAGGGATGTAATTCCAGTTATCGCGTGCCGTTACGCCAGCGGTGAATCCCAGACCTAAATGAAAATTTTCATCCGCCAGCGGTCGCCAGGTACTTTCCCATCCGTATCCGGCAATCGGTTCCCATTTGTTCCACGAGTCCTTAAATGCCATGGCATACAGGCCATGCCAGTTTCCTTTTTCATCCCAACGCGACAGGCCAAAACCGCCACCCCACGGTCGCTCGTTATAGCGATCGGTTTTTTCTTTGTCGTAAGCGAAACGTGCATGCCAGGTGATGGCAGGAATATATAAATCATAATGTTCAGGCTGTTGCCAGGTTTGTGCAATATTTTTTCTAAACGTTGTCATCCACTCATCTGCGTTAGCAAAAACTTACCAACGCTGATTAACTGAATAAAAACAAAGGAAAAGATAGCGACATATTTACTCACGTTCATTTGTGACCATAAAACATTTATCAAAAATCTACTACTAGCATAGCAAAGCTACAATTAACATAACCTTAATAGACCCAACATAAAGAATAATCTGAATAGCTGCTCATTTATTTCCGCTTGTTCAAGTTAAATATTTCCGCGCATCGATTAAAGATGATGCGTCGTTTTCTGCGATGGGAATAGTCAAAAAAGAAAAACCAAGTCTTTTTGATGACAAAATGCAATCAAGGAAAATTATTTTATTTTTTAACGAGATACAACAATCATCTTAACGAAGTATATAATATATATCGTCAACCTGTGCTCATATTAGATTATTTTTTGAGCGCACAGCCGCAGCTAACACCATTGCAATTAACAAATTTGCATCAATCCACCATCAATTTGCACACATTATTATGTGATAATTGCCAACCGCTAAATATGCGTTTTGTTATCTATGTATAAAAACAGCAACTTCAATGTCTTAATGGCAGTTTTTCTTGATTTTAATCAGCATTCATCGACAATTTATTGGGCATATTTTTTCCTTAAGCTTTAGGAATTTTTTATTATTTACTTTGGGGCCTGGAGACAGGAAAAATTATGCTGACATTCATTGAACTCCTTATTGGGGTTGTGGTTATTGTGGGTGTAGCTCGCTACATCATTAAAGGGTATTCCGCCACTGGTGTGTTATTTGTCGGTGGCCTGTTATTGCTGATTATCAGTGCCATTATGGGGCACAAAGTGTTACCGTCCAGCCAGGCTTCAACAGGCTACAGCGCCACGGATATCGTTGAATACGTTAAAATATTACTAATGAGCCGCGGCGGCGACCTCGGCATGATGATTATGATGCTGTGTGGATTTGCCGCTTACATGACCCATATCGGCGCGAATGATATGGTGGTCAAGCTGGCGTCAAAACCATTGCAGTATATTAACTCCCCTTACCTGCTGATGATTGCCGCCTATTTTGTCGCCTGTCTGATGTCTCTGGCCGTCTCTTCCGCAACCGGTCTGGGTGTTTGCTGATGGCAACCTATTTCCGGTGATGGTAAACGTGGTATCAGTCGTGGCGCAGCTGCTGCCATTTGTGCCTCCCCGGCGGCGATTATTCTCGCACCGACTTCAGGGGATGTGGTGCTGGCGGCGCAAGCTTCCGAAATGTCGCTGATTGACTTCGCCTTCAAAACGACGCTGCCTATCTCAATTGCTGCAATTATCGGCATGGCGATCGCCCACTTCTTCTGGCAACGTTATCTGGATAAAAAAGAGCACATCTCTCATGAAATGTTAGATGTCAGTGAAATCACCACCACTGCTCCTGCGTTTTATGCCATTTTGCCGTTCACGCCGATCATCGGTGTACTGATTTTTGACGGTAAATGGGGTCCGCAATTACACATCATCACTATTCTGGTGATTTGTATGCTGATTGCCTCCATTCTGGAGTTCCTCCGCAGCTTTAATACCCAGAAAGTTTTCTCTGGTCTGGAAGTGGCTTATCGCGGGATGCAGATGCGTTTGCTAACGTGGTGATGCTGCTGGTTGCCGCTGGGGTATTCGCTCAGGGGCTTAGCACCATCGGCTTTATTCAAAGTCTGATTTCTATCGCTACCTCGTTTGGTTCAGCGAGTATCATCCTGATGCTGGTATTGGTGATTCTGACCATGCTGGCGGCAGTCACGACCGGTTCAGGCAATGCGCCGTTTTATGCGTTTGTTGAGATGATCCCGAACTGGCGCACTCTTCCGGCATTAACCCGGCGTATTTGACTATCCCGATGCTGCAGGCGTCAAACCTGGGTCGTACCCTATCACCCGTTTCTGGCGTAGTCGTTGCGGTTGCCGGGATGGCGAAAATCTCACCATTGAAGTCGTAAAACGCACCTCGGTGCCGGTGCTTGTTGGGCTAGTGATTGTTATCGTTGCTACAGAGCTGATGGTGC
>ENA-OQER01000850-OQER01000850.1-human-gut-metagenome-genome-assembly--contig:-NODE-850-length-16025-cov-2.617688_pt1 | contig 16025 bp, 26 predicted proteins | sample MGYA00242797_ERZ504639 | MGnify/ENA primary metagenome ERZ504639 (study PRJEB26092, sample SAMD00036306) | human gut metagenome | host: Homo sapiens | study: EMG produced TPA metagenomics assembly of...
CGGCCCCCACGGCATCAGCGATCTGGCTACGGCTTTGTGCCGGAAAACTTCAACGCCTATGTGGTGGACAACGTGGTGGCGGTGAACACCACCGACGCGCAGCGGGCCGCGCAAAAGGTGCTGCGCACCGATGCCATCCCGGCTTCGGTGGCATCCGGTGCCGTTTTGCAGGCGGCCGCACAGCTCATCCATGTAGGTGCCAGCCGCTCTGCCCTTGCCATCCTGCCCGGACGGCAGATCGTAAATACATTATAAGGAGAAATCATAGAGTTCCCATGACAAACGACATGACAAAGGGAGCCATTACACCGCTCCTGATCCGTTTTACCATTCCGCTGGTACTTGGCAACCTGTTCCAGCTCACCTACAACGCCGCCGACAGCATCATCGTGGGCAAGTTCGTGGGCGAGGAAGCTCTTGCCGCCGTCGGCACTTCCAACCCGCTCATGACTCTGGCCATCCTGTTTATCAACGGCATGTGTCTGGGTGCCGGCATTCTGGTCAGTACCGCATTCGGTGCCGGTAATGCCCAGCTGATGGAGCGTCAGGTATCCACCACCGCCATTGCAGGCACCGTGTTCTCGCTGGCATTCTCGGCGCTGTGCGTCATTCTGGCCACGCCCCTGCTGCAGCTGATGCAGGTGCCCGCCGATATCCTGCCCATTGCGGTCAGCTACCTGCGCATCGTGTTTGCAGGCCTGATCTTCACCTTCTTCTATAACTTCCTTGCCGCCACCATGCGTGCACTGGGCGACAGCAAGAGTGCCTTGTATTTCCTGATGATCAGCTCTGTGCTGAACATCGGCGGCGACCTGTTCTTTGTGCAGGTGCTGAACTGGGGCAGCAACGGCTGCGCCCTTTCCACCGTGGTCAGCGAAGCACTGTGCTGCGTGCTGTGCGTACTGTACATCCGCTGGAAGGTGCCCATCCTGCAGCTGGGCAGCGCTGGCTGGTGTTGACGCAAGCTGCTGCGCAAAACGGTCAGCTACGGCTGGGCCAGCGCCATGCAGCAAGCCACCGTGCAGCTTGGCAAGATCGCGGTGCAGGCCATCGTGAACACCATGGGTGTCAACGCTATGGCTGCCTTTACCGCTGCTTCCCGCATTGACGACTTGCTATACCCCGCAGCAGAACATCGGCCACGCCATGACCACCCTCATGGCGCAGAACCGGGGTGCCGGCAAGCACGACCGTGTGAAGCAGGGCTTCCACTGCGGTATGCGCATCGAGGCCGCTTACGGCGTGCTGATCGCCGTTGTATGCTTTGCCGGTGCGCCCTTTATCATGAAGCTGTTCGTCACCGACCCGGAGGTCGTCCATCTGGGCGTGCGCTTCCTGCGCACGGTTTCCCTGTTCTACCTGATGCCCGCTTTCACCAACGGCATTCAGGGCTTCTTCCGCGGCATTGGCGATCTGAAGGTCACGCTGGTGTCCAGCACCTTCAACATGGTGTTCCGTGTGGCGGCAGCTGCGGTGTTCGTGCTGGTGTGGAAAATGGAGATCGAAGCTCTGCCTTACAGCTATGCGGTGGGCTGGGTCGTCATGCTGCTCTACGAGCTGCCCATGCTGGTTCGGTATCTGCGCAGCCATGGAGACGAATTATAATCGTTTTATTTGATTTGTGATACGAAAAAGGCTCTGCATCGCAAGGATGCAGAGCCTTTTTTCGTATTAAACTTACTTGCGGCTTGCCAGCAGGTTCTCGATCTTCTTCAGCGGATCGATGATGCTGGAAACAGACATGTCGTGGTTCAGAGCCACCACAAAGTATGCAGCGTACTTGGAAACATCCACATCCACATACCAGTCGCGGGTGAGCAGCTCAGGCATCCGGTAGGTCAGGTTGGTGCCCACAACATAGGTCAGCTTGCCCTCGGCCACAGCCTTGTCGAACTTGTCCAGACCGCTGGTGAACAGGGGGAAGGTGGCGTTGGCGATGATGTTGGCAGCGCCGCGCTCCTTCAGGTTGCTGGCGACCTCCAGCATGCTCTCGCCGGAAGCATGATGTCGTCTGCGATAAAGACGGTCTTGCCTTCCACGCTCTCGCCCAGATACTCGTGGGCAACGATGGGGTTACGGCCATTCACCACGCGGGTGTAATCGCGGCGCTTGTAGAACATGCCCAGATTGCAGCCCAGCACGCTGGAGAAGTACATGTTGCGGTTCATGGCGCCCTCGTCCGGGCTGACCACGGTAAACTTGCTCTTATCAAAGGACAGGTCCGGGTCCTTCTTCAGCAGGCTCTTCAGCACCTGATAGGTGGGCATTGCGTTATCAAAGCTCATCAGCGGCACAGCGTTCTGCACGCGGGGGTCATGAGCATCAAAGGTGATGATGTTGCGCACACCCATGGTCTGCAGCTCCTGCAGGGCCACAGCACAGTCCAGACTTTCGCGCACCACACGGCGGTGCTGACGGCCGCCGTACAGGCTGGGCATAATGACCGACACACGGTGTGCCTTGCCGGCCACTGCCTGGATCAGGCGCTTCAGGTTGGCGAAGTGATCGTCCGGAGACATGTGGTTCTCGTAGTTGAACAGCTTGTAGGTCACACTGTAGTTGCCGGGATCGACCACGATGAAGATATCGTCGCCGCGCACCGACTCCTTCACCAGACCCTTGGCATCGCCACTCTGGAAGCGGGGGCAGTCGCAAGGAATAATGAAGGTCTCTTTGTCAATTCCGGCAGCCTTGGCCCAGCGGACCAGATGCTTGTCGATCAGGCCGGTCAGTTCCTCTGCACCGGGGCAGGAGATCAGCCGCATATCTGCCACGCTGGGCTGCTCAAAGAACGACTTCGGGGAAATTTCAATAGACATAGTCATAACTCCTTATTGCTGTTTACGATCCGTATCATGCACACAAGAGCGCATATCTGGTTTTATTTTATCACATTTCGTCGATTCTGCCATATCAATTTGTTTCATGTCAGGATTTTCTGCGCCTTGCACAGCTGTTTTTCTTTTTTCTCAAAGAGAATGTGTGTTTTCGACAAAAAGACAGCCGATTCTTTGCCATTTCGCAAATTTCGGCTGATTTCCGTGGAAAAGTAAGACTTTTCTTTGTCTGAGCAGTCTCCCGGGATCGCTCTTCCGGGAGATAAAAATGCAGTGTGCCGGGCAGCGGAGATGCTGCTGTTTTCGCTCGTTCGCCCTCCCCGGCAGAGCCGCAAAAACAAAGGCATCTGCAACAAATTTGCTGAGCTTCAGAAGCTCAGCAGCGATCGTTGCAGATGCCTTCTTATTTTATATGATTGCGATAGATGCTTTGTGTTCCGCTTACAGGGCAGCGACCGCAGCCTTCAGGGCATCCACGCGGTCGTGTTCTCCCACTTCACGCCCAGATCCTCGCGGCCCATGTGGCCGTATGCGGCCAGCTTGCGGTAGATGGGCTTGCGCAGGTCGAGTTCGCGGATGATGGCGGCGGGGGTCAGGTCGAACACCTTCTCCACAGCCTGCTCGATCTTCTCATCCGAGACGGTGCCGGTGCCGAAGGTGTCCACCATGATGGACACAGGCTTTGCCACGCCGATGGCGTAGGCCACCTGCACTTCGCACTGCTTGGCAAGACCTGCAGCCACAATGTTCTTTGCCACCCAGCGGGTCGCATAGGCAGCGCTGCGGTCCACCTTGCTGGGGTCCTTGCCGGAGAAGGCACCGCCGCCGTGGCGTGCATAGCCGCCGTAGGTGTCCACGATGATCTTGCGGCCGGTCAGGCCGGTGTCACCCTGCGGGCCGCCCACAACGAATCGGCCGGTGGGGTTAATGTAGTATTTGGTGTTCTCGTCCAGCAGCTCGGCAGGGATGGTGGCCTTGATGACCTTCTCCATCACATCGGCGCGCAGCTGTTCCATGCTGACGCTCTCGCTGTGCTGGCTGGAGATGACCACAGCATCCACACGCACGGGCTTGTTGTTCTCATCGTACTCCACAGTGACCTGGCTCTTGCCATCCGGACGCAGATAGTCCATCTCGCCGTTCTTGCGCACCTCGGTCAGGCGCTTTGCCAGCTTGTGAGCCAGACTGATGGGCATAGGCATCAGCTCCGGGGTCTCATCGCAGGCATAGCCGAACATCATGCCCTGATCGCCTGCACCGCCCACCTGATCGTTGGTGCCCAGTGCGATGTCGGGGCTCTGGCCGTCGATGTTGGAGATGACGGCACAGGTGTCGGCATCAAAACCGAACTTTGCGCGGGTGTAGCCGATATCTGCCACCACCTCGCGGACGACCTTCTGGAAATCCACATAGCAGTTGGTGGTGATCTCGCCCATGATGTGCACAAGGCCGGTGGATGCACAGGTCTCGCAGGCCACACGGGCATCGGGGTCGTGGGTCAGAATTTCGTCCAGAATGGCATCCGAGATCTGGTCGCAGATCTTGTCGGGATGTCCTTCGGTGACGGACTCAGAAGTAAACAGGTGTCTTGCCATTTGTTTTGCCTCCTAAAGTTTTTACAGCAGGGTGTGTATTTCTTGCTCCAACATTCCGTTCAAGCTTTTTGCGCGAAAACAAAAGCGCCCAGAGCCCGAAAGCTCTGAGCGTTGCACTCTTATCTCTCGGTTTCCCGCAGGATTTGGCACCTTGCGCTCACGCGCAGGTTGTCGGGCTTCACAGGGCCTGTCCCCTCAGCCGCTCTTGATAAGTCGGTATTCAGTTGGTACGTTCAGTATTCTATCATTGCTTCGTCAGATTGTCAAGAAGAGTATCACTCTTTTTAGACATTATTCTGAAATTGATGGAGCGTTCCCCTGCTCCGGTACGGCATAGCCGTTCCGGGCGGCGTGAAGGCGCGCTTTTCCGCATACATCCGCTCGTCCAGTTCCGCCAGAAATTTCTCCACGCTGCCGCCCTCATACTTTGCCACACCGGTGGAGAAAGACAGCTGAAAGCTGCCCGCCGGGGCGGGCGGCGTTATAGCGCTGCACCCGCTGCTCGATGGCGGCACAGATCTTATTCAGGATCTCCTCCGAGCCGTGCCGGATCAGCACCATGAACTCATCGCCGCTTATGCGGATAGCTACCGAGTTTGCCGCCAGCGCTCCGGACAGGATGTGACCGATCTCCTGAATGGCGCGGTCGCCCGCACCATGACCGTAGGTGTCGTTGATCTCCTTGAAGCAGTTCACGTCCATCATGATGCCGTAAACATCCTTTTCCTGCGTGGCGTGGATGCGCTCCAGACAGTAGTTCATGTACTTGCGGCCAAACAGACCGGACAGCTCGTCGAGATAGCTGCGCAGACTGCGGAGCTGACTGTCCACAAACACAAAGGCGATGGCCACCGACAGCCAGCCGAAGGCCATACCGTAGAACGCACCCTGCAGCACCGTGCCCACCGCACAGGTGATCACAAAGTAGTACACCGAGAAAAACTCCACCGTAACGCCATCGCGCTTGGCCTTATGCACCTGCCACACGCTCTCGGCATAATAGCCGAACAGCAGCAGGTAAAGCAAACTGTTCAGCGGACCGCGATGGTAAACGTTGTCCGCGGAGATGGTAAAGATCCATCCTGTGCCGAAAAGGTTCGCCGCCAGCAGCGCCAGAACAGCCAGCAGCGGCGCGCCCAGAAACAGATGCCTTCTGCGCAGGCGTCCGGTGCTGCGGTAGACCCGGAAGTCCACATACAAACACCACGCAAAGCCCACGCTCACGGTAGCGCCGGTGCAGACGGTGTTCATGAGGTACAGCCAGAACCGGCTTGCCGCACCGGGCACGCCGTCCAGCAGAAAGCTGATCGTCTCTGTCGCCTGTGCCAGCAGAGTCACCACCAGCATCTGGCAGAACAGCTCACTTCCAACACTGTTTTTACTCTCGCCGCGCACCCGCAGCAGAAACAGAAAGCATACCAGCACCGCCCCTGTGCCATTGGCCACAAGGATCTCGGGTATATTCATTGCATTTCCTCCCCTGCCCGCCTTATCCCACAAGGCAGACAGCCCCTGTTTTATACAGTATCTGTTTGTATTATATACCCTGCCGCGCCCCGCTTGCAAGGCTTGGCATCAAAAAGGGCCGCTGCACAGCAATTTGTGCAGCGGCCCTTGGGAAAACCAGACGATCCAGAACAGCCTTCGCGTGCGCTCTGGTTCTGTTCTGCGGAAATATTATTTATAATTGCTTTTTCGCAGAAAGATCAATAGCCTTTGCCTGCTCGCCGTTCAGAATTTTGACAGCGCGGGAGTGCCCAGACGGTCAGCACCCAGCGCAAGGAAGGTCTCCATGTCCTCCACGGTAGAAATGCCGCCGGCAGCCTTGACCTTGCAGCGGCCATGCACGCCCTTGACCATCAGCTCCACATCGTGGAAGTTTGCGCCTGCGGTGGAGAAGCCGGTGCTGGTCTTGATGTAGTCCGCGCCTGCCTCGCAGACGATATCGCACATCTTTTCCTTTTCCTCGTCGGTCAGCAGGCAGGTCTCGATGATGACCTTCAGGACCTTGTCGCCCACCGCCTGCTTCACGGCGCGGATGTCCTCGCGCACGGCATCGTACTCCTTGTTCTTCAGGCGACCGATGTTGATAACCATATCCACCTCGGCGGCACCATTCTCAATGGCAGTCTTGGCTTCAAACGCCTTGCTGGCGGTATCCATGGCACCCAGAGGGAAGCCTACCACGCAGCATACCGGGATGCGGCCCGCCATATACTCCACCGCCTGCCTGACGTAGCAGGTGTTGATGCAGATGGATGCGGTGTGGTTTGCAATGGCTTCGTCACACAGGGTCTGGATCTGGGGCCAGGTGGCCTCCGGCTTCAGCAGGGTGTGATCGACATGGGAGAGAATTTCTTCACGAGTCATGTTTTTTTCTCCTTTTTACTTGCTGGCACGGCGCACCTTTGCCATGCCGACAGCACTCAGGGCAATTGCAGTTGCAGAGACCGTTGCACCAATGATGCCCAGCACCAGACCGGAGACCAGAAATGCAAAACCTTTCAGACCACGCTTCATAAAACCGTACCTCCTAAATTATATTGGATATTTTCTCCGCCTGCGGCGGAGAGAATATCTCACTTGCGATTTTAAAGATGATCAGCTTGCTGAACACATAGTTCAGCACAATCACCAGTACATTGGAAAAGACCTTCACGGCAAGGCCCCACAGTGCCTGCGCATTGTAGCGGCTGGTAACGAAGATCGCCGTGGGGCCGTCTGCACCGCCGATGACGGCAATAGCGGCAGAGCCATCCGTGACCCCCGCCGGTGTGCCGGCATAGGAGCTGCCATCTGGATGGCCGTATCCGGGCCAAGCCAGTGGGCCACCACGCTCAGCACCCCCTGCATCAGCTCGTCCATCAGCGCTGCACCCTGCGCAGCCAGCAGATTGCCCAGCACCAGCATAATTGCAGTGTCCAGCAGCATTGTACCCAGACGACAGGTGACGAATGCACCAAATTCTCTCGCCATGGCCTTGCCCTGCGTTTGCTGCGGAACACAAAGGCGCGGTTGGTGCAGTAGGCAAACAGGATGCAGATGATGTTATCCAGTACATTGCCCCAGCTGTTGGCGGCTGTATAGCCAAACAGCTTGTTGAACAGCGCATACAGCACAATGTTCAGCAGGGTGCACAGCACGCCGAAAACCAGATAGCTCAGCACTTCCCAGTGTTTCTTGAAAAAATTTATCATAGTTCGTCAAACCCTCTCCGTCCGCTCGCGCTGCTCGCGTCCACCTCTCCCGAAGGGCGAGGTTTTATTGCGGGCGCGGCGAGCCTGCCCTCTTTTGCCAAAAGCTCTCCCCTTCGGGGGAGCTGTCACCGCAGGTGACTGAGAGGGTTCTCTCCTTAACAAAAACAGCCCCGCCGCCGTTTTCCCGGCAACGGGGCTGTTGATCGCATTGTGTCAGAAGCTTTTCTTCCGAACGAAAGGCTGATTACTCAGCGTCGTCGTTCAGCAGGGCCTTCATAGACAGGCTGATGCGCTTCTTGTCGAAGTCGACATCCAGCAGCTTCACATCGACCATATCGCCGACCTTCAGTACGTCAGAGACCTTCTCAACGCGGTCATTGCTGATCTCGCTGATGTGGACCAGACCATCAACACCCGGCAGGATGCGGACGAATGCACCGAACTTGGTCAGGGAGACGACCGGAGCATGGAAGGTGCTGCCGATGGGGTAGTTGTTCTTCAGCTGCTCCCAGGGGTTGTCCTCGGCCTTCTTGTAGCCAGAGAGACCTTGTGGTTCTCGGTGTCGATGTCCTTCACATACACTTCGATGGTATCGCCAACGGAGACGACCTCGGAGGGATGCTTGATGCGGTTCCAGCTCAGCTCGCTGATGTGGCACAGACCGTCCACACCGCCGATATCGACGAATGCACCGTAAGAAGTCAGGCTCTTGACAACGCCGGTGTAGGTCTTGCCCACCTCAACGTTTGCCCAGAACTCTTCACGCTTTGCCTTGTTCTGCTCAGCGGTCACCTTGTTGATGCTGCCGACGATCTTGCGGCCGGAGCACTCGGTGACAACCAGCTGAACGTGCTGGCCAACCAGAGCGGTGTAGTCCTCATCACGGCGCATAGTAGCCTGAGAACGAGGAACGAACACCTTGACGCCCTTGACGTTGACCACAACGCCGCCCTTGTTGAACTCGGTGACATCGCCTTCGACGACCTCGCCGGACTCAGCGGCCTTAGCGATCTCTTCCATGCCCTTGCGAGATGCGAGCTTCTTGCGGGAGAGCTGGATGACGCATCCTGATCCATAACCTTCTCGACGATGAGGTCCAGCTCATCGCCAACCTTCACCAGGTCTTCGACCTTGGCGGAGGAATCATCGGTCAGCTCGCTCAGCTTGACAAAGCCGGTCTGCTTCGCTCCGATATCCACCTGGATCTCGTTGGCAGAGATGCTGGTCACGATTCCTTTCACAATACTGCCTGCATGAACACGCTTTTCCTCGGATGCATTCAGCATCTCCTCAAAGCTCATGCTGTCATTGATTTCTGCGCTCATACTGTTAAGTACCTCCTCAATAATAGACGATGGCGTTGAAGCCCCGGCTGTCACGCCCGCCACTTTAACATCTGCAAACCATTCCGGCCGAAGTTCGCTCGCTGTCTCGACCGTTACGGCACGCGTGTGTTTTGCGGCGACCTGTACCAGCTTTTGGGTATTGGAAGAATGATGACCGCCAATGACAACAATGATGTCGCATTTTTGGCTGAGGTCTTCCGCTTCCTGTTGCCTCGCCCACGTCGCATTACATATTGTATCAAAAATTCGGGCGTTTGTATAGGCTTTTTTGAGAAACTCCGAACTTTCTTGCCATTTTGTAACCTGAAATGTGGTCTGTGCAACTGCAAACAGGGTTTTTGCGGGTCAGAGGGGCCTTTCCATGCCTTCAACTCGGCCAGATCGGCAAAAACGAACACCTCTCCGCGGGTGTGGCCCACGATCCCCTGCACCTCCGGATGGGTCTTGTCGCCTGCCACAAGCAGCACTGCCCCCGCCTTTTCGGCCTCGGCGGCAATGCGCTGGATCTTCTGCACGAAGGGACAGGTGGCATCATGGTAGGTGATGCCGCGCGCATCCAGCTCGTCGTACACGGTGCGCGGCACGCCGTGACTGCGGATGACCACCTCGTACCCGGCGGCACATCGGCGATGGCATCCGCCACAAGGGCACCCTTTTTCTGCATATCCTCCACAGCCTGCGGGTTATGGATCAGCGGGCCGAGGGTGGCCACCTTGCAGCCTTCGTTCAGCAGGCCATAGGTCAGGTCCACCGCCCGCTTGACACCAAAGCAGAACCCCGCCGTTTTGGCAACTCGGATCTCCATCTTTTACGCCCCCATCTTTTCCCACGCATCCAGCAGGGCCTGCTTGTTGGCACGCAGCTTTTTGGTGTCGCGGCGGCTCTCCATGGCAAACTGCTCTGCAGGCATCGGCTCGCCGTAGATCACCCGTACTTTGCAGAACAGGTGCATTTTTCCATCCGGCGTATCGTACAGGATGCGGCAGGGCACTACGTCCACCCCGGCCCCCGCCGCAATGACGAACAGTCCGCTCTTGGGCGGCAGAAGCTTCCCGTCCTTTTCGCGGGTGCCTCCGGAAGATGAGCAGTGTTTCGCCGTTTCTGCACTTTTCTACGGTCTGCTCAATGGCAGCCATTTCATCCTTTGTGCCGCGCACGCATACCGCGCCGCAGCAGCGGAAGAACCATGTGAGCAGGGCGTTGATCTCGAACAGTTCCTTCTTGGCGAACACGATCATCCGCCTGCTCCACCGGGTGACCACGATGAACACCGGGTCGATGGCGGAGACATGGGTGGGCGCAAGGATGCAGCCTTTGGTCTGCACCTTTTTCAGGTTTTCGCGCCCCTCTACATGGATGCGGAAACCGATATGCCACAAAAGCCACGCAAAGGGCACTAAGATGTAATATAATATCATTTTATCGTTTTATTCACTTTCTCCGCAATGATCTTCTTCATTGCAGCAAGGCTCTGTTCAAAATCCAGCTCCGAAGTGTCCAGCAGCACGGCATCGTCCGCCTGCTTCAGGGGTGCAGCGGCACGGTGGGTGTCCTGATAGTCCCGCTGCTTCACGTCGGCCAGCACCTCTTCATAGGGAGTATCGATGCCCTTGGCTGATACTCTTTCCACCTGCGTGTGGCGCGGGCTTCCGGCGTGGCGGTGAGGAAGATCTTCACCGTGGCATCCGGCAGCACCACCGTGCCGATGTCGCGGCCGTCCATCAGCACGTCCTGCTTTTTGGCCATATCCCGCTGCAGTTCCAGCAGAAAGGCGCGCACAGCCGGGTTTGCGCCCACGGCAGAGGCAGCCATACCTGCGGCCTCGGTGCGGATGGCGGTGCTCACATCCTCTTCCTTTAAATAAATGTGCTGCTCGCCCTCAATGGAGGCCAGCCGCAGCTCGATCTGGGGAAGCAGCGCGTTGACCGCTGCGTTGTCCTTGGGGTCCTTGCCTGCGCGCAGGGCATACAGCCGATGGCGCGGTACATGGCACCGGTATCCACATAAATATAGCCCATTTCAGCCGCCAGACGGCGTGCCAGCGTAGATTTGCCTGCACCTGCAGGCCCGTCGATCGCAACAGATACCATGTTGTATCTCTCCTTTTTAAACTGAACGATTTAAAATGGCCTCCGCATTCGCTGTGGCCATCTTCAGCGGAAAATCATTTTAAATATTTACAAATCTGGAAAATCTGCGGATTTTCAGATTTGATTTTTCACAAGCGGGGCCGCAACGGCCAACTGAATCTGCTGCTCGTTCCCTTCAGGAACAGTTGCGCAGCGGTCTGTGAGACTATCCCGGCAACAACCCTTTTTGTGAAAACGTATTTTTGAACGACCGCAGTCGTTTTCAAAATACAAATCAAAAAAATCTATTCCTATAAATATGCCCAGAGCAGCGCGGAGGGCATTTAAAATTGTTTATCTGTAATTACAGATGATTTGCAAATGCCTGTGCGGTGCAGAAGGCGATCTGCAGGTTGTAGCCGCCGGTATAGGCATCCACATCCAGCACTTCGCCTGCAAAGTAAAGGCCCAGCGCCTTTTTGCTCTGCATGGTTTTGGGGTCCACCTCCCGCACGGACACGCCGCCGCTGGTGATCACCGCGTGGGCCAGATCGCCCCGGGCATCAATGGACACCCGCCAGTGCTTCATCAGCTGCACCAGCTCCCTCTTCTGCTCCCGGGTGATCTGGTTTGCCTTGGTAGCCGGGTCGATGCCCCAGCGCGCCACCATCACTGGCTGCATACTGGACGGCAAAAGCTTTACCAGCGCGCCTGCGCCGCATGGTTTGCCAGCAGGGCAAAATCCCGCGTGATGCGGTCGTAAAGCTGCTCCTCGCTGAGAGCGGGCTTGAGGTCGATCTCCGCATGATACTTTGTGTTTTTTCATGTCGCCCAGATGGTGGATGCGCTCAAAGTCAGCGGGCCGCTGATGCCAAAATGAGTGAACAGCATTTCGCCCTGCTCGTCAAAAATGGCCTTGCTGTCCTCGAACAGGGTCAGGGTGACGTTTTTCAGCGCCAAGCCCATCATCTTTTTGCAGTCCGCGTCATGGCTCACAAGACTGACCAGACTGGGCACCGGCTCGATGAGGGTGTGCCCGGCCTGCTGGGCCAGTTTGTAGCCGTCGCCGGTAGAGCCGGTGGTGGGGTAGCTCACGCCGCCGGTGGCCACCAGCACGGCATCCGCCCGGTACTCCCGGCCGGAGGTGCCCCGCACACCGATGCACCGCAGTGCCGGGCCTGCCTTTTTCTTTTTGGGGTGGCGCGGGTTTTCCGGTGCGGCGGGAGCTGCTTCCGGCTCCGGTGTTACCTCTTCCAATAGCAGCTTTTTCGCGCCGTCATGCACGAGTTCAGCATCCTGCGCATAGCGCAAAAGAGCCTGCCGGATCTCCTCGGCCTTGTCGGATACCGGGAACACCCGGCGGCCGCGCTCCACCTTCAGCTCCACGCCAAGGCCCTCGAACAGTTCCATGGTCTTTGCCGGTGGAAAGGCCCCCAGCGACGAATACAGAAAGCGCGGGTTCGTGCGCACATGGCGCAGAAACTCCTCTGCCGGGCAGTCGTTGGTCACATTGCAGCGGCCCTTGCCGGTGACAAGGATCTTCTGGCCGGGCTTGTCCATGTGTTCCAATACCGTCACCTGATGCCCCTGACGCACGGCGGCACCCGCCGCCATCAGTCTGCCGCGCCTGCGCCGACGATCAATACTTTCGCCATCCGTTTTCTCTCCCATCGCCTAATAATACGAGTATATCATACCAGAATCGACACACAAAAGCAATGTGTTGCCATATTTCTGCCAATTACAACAGCTGGGCAAGGATGCTGTTCTGCACGATGAGACCCGCCGGGGTCAGGGCAAGGGTGCGGCCATCAAAGCTTGCATAGCCCGCCCGGACGCAGTTTTGCACAAAGGCCAGCTGTGCGGTAGAAATTCTTTCCCGTAAGTTTTTTGTATGCATCCAGCGAAAGGCCTTTGCGCAGACGCAGCTGTAAAATAAGGTAGTCCTCTGCGCCGCAGCTGCCGTCCATCACCGGGGCGGCGGCATCGTTCAGGAAAGCGGCGGTGTCCGGCGGGTAGTAGAACCGTCTGCCGCCCATGCAGGAGTGCGCCGCCGGGCCAAGCCCCAGATAGTCGCCGCAGTCCCAGTAAATGAGGTTGTGTCTGCCCTCATAGCCGGGCTTGCAAAGTTAGAGATCTCGTACTGTTTGTAGCCGTGGTGTTCCAGCTGTTCCACTGCATAAAGGTAAAAATCGGCGGCTTCATCGCCGGTGGGCAGGCCTTCGGGCGGATGTTTACCAAAGGCCGAATCCGGCTCGATCTTCAGCAGATATGCCGAAATATGGGTAGCCCCACCACCCTCGATCAGTTCCAGCGTTTCGTCAAACTCGGCTTCGGTGTAGTGCGGCAGTGCCAGCATGATGTCACCGCTGATGTTCGCAAAGCCTGCGCGCCGCGCGGCGGCAAATGCAGCCCGCGCCTGCTTTGCCGTGTGCGGCCTGCCCAGTGTGCGCAGCTGGGTATCCCGGCAGACTGCACCCCGAAAGAGATGCGGTTCACGCCCGCCTCCCGGAAGCCTGCAAGGCTTTCTTCCGTCACCGTCTCCGGGTTTGCTTCCAGTGTGATCTCGGCCCCCGGCATCGGCCGGCCGCATCGATCAGCCGTTTTGCCTGCTCCGGGCGCAGCAGGCTGGGGGTGCCGCCGCCAAAATAAAGGGTGTCCGGCTGCAGGGGCCTCTCCGGTGCAAAGCGGTCAAGCTCCCGCACAAGAGCCTCCACATAGGCATCCGGTACGCCGCGCTCACCGGGATGGGAATAGAAATCGCAGTATCTGCATTTGGAAAAACAGTACGGAATGTGTAAATAAAGCCCAAGAGACATACAATATCACAGCCTTTTTCATGAAACGTTCATTTCTATGCAGTATACTATATTCCGTAGACCGGAGCAAGGAAAAAGTGTTCCGGCAGAAAGAGACTGGAGGAGTCCCATATGGATTACAATTACAATGGTTACGATCGAGGCTACACGGAGCCTGCCATGACCTCGGCTGACTATATGAACCGCACCTATCGCTGGATGGCGGTAGGCCTGCTCATCACCTTTGCCGCGGCGTTCGTTACAGCCGCTACCCCGCTGCTGTACGTTGTCAACTCGCTGTATCTGGTGTTCACCATCGCAGAGCTGGTGCTGGTGTATGTGCTCAGCTCCCGCGTGCAGAACATGTCGGTGGGCGGTGCAAGAGCCACCTTCTTTGCCTATGCACTGCTCAACGGCATGGTGCTGAGCTATTATTTCCTGGTGTTCGATCTGGGCACTCTGGTGCTGGCCTTCCTTGCCACCTCGCTGTACTTTGGCCTGATGGCCGTCTACGGCACTACTACCCACAAGGATCTGTCCGGCTGGGTCCCAAGCTGATGATGGGCCTGTTCGCGCTCATCATCACCGGCTTTGTGGGCATGCTGTTCGGCATGAGCTTCCTTACCACGGTGCTGTACAGCGCTGTCGGTCTGGTGGTGTTCATGCTGCTGACCGCCTACGACACCCAGAAGCTGAGCCAGATGTTCTCCTACTACGCCTATGACGGTGAGCTGGCCGAGAAGGCTTCCATCTACGGCGCACTGACGTTGTATCTGGACTTCATCAACATCTTCCTGTATGTTGTGCGCCTGCTGGGCATGAACAGCCGCCGCCGCAACTGATTTTTGATCCGCAAAGGCTCTCCCGAAAAGGGAGGGCCTTTTTGTTTGGTAATACCATTTAGAATATCCTCCGCTTCGCTCTGGGTATCAACACAGAAGGCCACAGAGGGAAGATGCATTTTCCGGCTGCGGCCCCTCTCGTGAAAACGCAGAACCGGTCAGACCGCGGTCTGACCGGTTCTGCATCACTATAAATGCAATTCCGCTATTATGGCCAGAATGAAATGGAGGCCATTTTAAATCGTTCCGTGCATAAAACCTGCCCTGCTGTCCCACACTAAGCCCAGAAGCAATGCGTACACAATGCAGCAGATGGGAGTAACGACAATGGAGCAGATCAAAAAGTTTTTGCGCAGCAGGGGCTTTACACTGGCACTGCTGGCCTGTCTCGTCGCAGCCGCAGCGGCGGGCGTGTGGGCAGTGCGCACCGTGCGGGATGAACTGAAAAAGAGCTACGACGACCTGACGATCCCGCAGGAGGAACCTGCCCCGGAGCCGCAGCTCACCTTGACTCACAGGAGGACGATGTATGGCAGCAGCCGTGACCGACGCCGCAGAATCTGCGGCAAATATACCCAAGCCCGCATCCTCTGCGTCCTCTTCTGGGGCGCAGTCTGGCTCTGGTTTGGTGCACGAACCCTCCGCACTGCAGGGCGCATCCTCGCCTGCCAGCAGTTCAGCTGCGCCTGCCTCCACGCAGCCCGTCTCGGGCAGGGTCTTGAACGTCTACAGCGGCGATGAGCTGGTGTACAGCAGCACCCTTGCGACTGGCGCACCCACAACGGTGTGGACTACGCCTGTGCGCAGGATGCACAGGTGTGTGCTCCCGCCGCCGGTAAGGTGACCGCCGTGGACACCGATAGCCGCTGGGGCAGTGTGGTGTGCATCGAGGACAGCGCCGGGCACCTGTGGCGGGTGTGCGGCACAGCCGACCCCACGGTGCAGACCGGCGATGAAGTGAGTGTGGCCAGATACTTGGCCGTGCAGGCAGCATTCCCAACGAATGCGCCGAGGAGACGCATATCCATCTGGAAGTACTGCAGGGTGAGCAGTACCTTGACCCGGCAAAGCTGCTGAACTGATGCAGTTCGCCGTATCCCTGCGTATTTTTCAGTAAAATATTCCAAGCAGCAAAAATCGGAAAGGCCGTTCTGGTCTTTCCGATTTTTCATTCTATAGGATCGATGCAGGCTCAGGCAATTTTCCAGCTCAACCACCGGCCAGCCCAGAAGGCGGATGGCTTCGCGGTCGTGGGTAGCCAGCAAGACAGGCTTTTCTCCGCAGCGCTCCCGCAGCAGCGCCGCAGCAGCGGCAAGGTGTCCGGGTCCATTCCGGTAAAGG
>ENA-OQER01000851-OQER01000851.1-human-gut-metagenome-genome-assembly--contig:-NODE-851-length-16024-cov-4.530540_pt1 | contig 16024 bp, 20 predicted proteins | sample MGYA00242797_ERZ504639 | MGnify/ENA primary metagenome ERZ504639 (study PRJEB26092, sample SAMD00036306) | human gut metagenome | host: Homo sapiens | study: EMG produced TPA metagenomics assembly of...
TACGGATGAGATTCTTTAAGGACGAATCTGATGCCAAAGTCTTTTGCGGATGCCTTTTTCTTACGGATGAAAGCCCCGCTAAATTCTACTGCTCCAAAACTTCTCCGTCAGTGATAGTCAAGATATCATCCGTACCGGTTCCCGATAAGCATACCAACTGTCCGTGTCGTTACATACAGCCTACAGCTTTCAAACGGATGTGTCTATTCCAAGGGGTAACGAAGCTAAGACAAAATGTGACAGGAATTCCCAAACTATCAGAGGAAAGGGAAGTGATAACAGATAAAAAGTGGTGGTAGCAGATGTTTTTTCATGCTACTACCACCACCTTTGAAACGCCCTGTTCATGGGTGTTTACGAAAGAGGATGGTAGTAGTGGTAGCAGTTTTGCAAAACTCTGTTGCAGGTGGGAGGAAAATTCAAACAGGAACTAAAATTATAAAGTTTTCATCTTCTTCCCTATGCCCACTGCTTTAGAAATTTTGCCTGTTCCTTTTTCCTTATACAAGTAGCCACGGAACATGCCTCCGCTATTAAACGGCATGGCAAAATTACCTTTCTTGTCCACTGCAATCAATCCACCATTTCCCTCCTTGGTATTCAGTTCCTGATGGATAATATAATCGGCAGCCTCCCCGACAGGCTGGTGCAGCAACTTCACACGAGTAGAAAGATTATAAGCTACGACGTGACGGATAAAATACTCCCCATGCCCGGTGCACGACACAGCACAACCTTCATTATCCGCATAAGTACCTGCACCAATCACCGGAGAATCCCCCACACGGCCCCATTGCTTCTTGAACATACCACCGGTACTTGTTCCCGCTGTCAGGTTACCTTGCTTGTCCAGTACCACACAGCCCACAGTTCCATTCTTCTTGCTCTCCTTCTTCAAATCCTCTATCCACTTCAACGTCTTAGGAGTAGCAAAATACATATTATCCACAATTTCCAGTCCTTGTGACTTTGCAAACCGGTCAGCACCCTCACCTGCCAGCATCACATGAGGTGTTTTATTTTTTACCGCATAGGCTGCATTAATCGGATTCTTCACCGTTTTCAACCCGGCGACAGCTCCTGCTGTCAAATCCTTACCTTCCATAATAGAAGCATCCAGTTCAAAAGTACCGGTACTGGTACAAGTAGCCCCTTTACCAGCATTAAACAAGGGGTTATTCTCAAAATAGTTAACAACTGCCATTACCGCTTCAGGTCCTTCACCACCAGCATCCAATATAGCATTTCCGATACTCAAAGCTGAATCTAAAGCCGCATAATACAAGGTTGATTTCTCCTTATCGTCCTCAAGGTTTTCCATAGCACCGGCACCTCCATGAACAACAATTACGTATTCTCTCTCCTGTGCCAGCATGCGGCACAATGGTAATAAGAGTAGAATTGTGATAAATAAGTGTTTCATAATAGTAGTTTAATATCAATAGTATGGTGCGAATGTAACAAAACAATTTGTAAAAAGGAAACTTTTATGCAGAGATATAGACATAAAAAAAAGGAGCAACGCCTTGCTCCAACCTTTGTTAACCTTAAATCTAATACTATGAAAAACACAATGCAAAGGTACGAACATTATTGAAATTTGCAAATTCAACAAAAAAGAAAATTATGTTCTCTAACATGATTTAAGGAGATCCACCACTTGTGTTAATGAACATTTCCCTGTCAGATTATAAGTGACATTTTTACAGCTATATTTCTTAACGTATACTAAACAATAAGATAAAATACACATTAAAAGTTAAATAAAGCAGGTTAACACTATGTTTTAAAACATAAATAGGAATTTTGGTGTTATCTTTGCAGTAGTAAAAGAGAAAACAAAAGGTTTTTAGGAATAACCAGTTCTCCAAACGGGAGAACATAAAAAAGATGTAATTATGAAAAGAACAAATGACACAATCGAGATGTTGCAGTATCAGTTAAGAAGATACAAAGCAATGAGAAAAGGAGCTGCTTGCCAATCTTTGCAATACAAGCTTCAGAAATTAATGAGCCAACAGGCGAATGCCTGATGAGCTTTACCATAAAGAACACAAGTTTATAATTTTATAATAATAAGAAAAGGATATGATAAAAATCATATCCTTTTCTTATTATTATCTAGAATGAAAGTTATTCATATAGATAAAACATTCTATCCATCAACTGCCATTTTTCAGCCGAAGACGCTCCCGGCTCTGCCTGTTGAAAGACAGACATATACTCTTCCCATTCTGCCTGGCGAGGCAACGTAGCCATTCTGGCCATGGCCGTATCCCAATCAAAATCGAGAGGAGTTTCCACTATCATAAACAAATTAGTCCCCAGGATATAAATTTCCATTTCCAAAATACCGACTTCACGAATAGCTGCCAATGTTTCCGGCCAAACCTTGCCTTCCGAATGGCGCTTTCTATACTCGGCTATCAAGGCCGCATCGTTTTTCAGATTCAACATCTGGCAATAACGTTTTACCGGTCCCTGATATTTCCGAACTTTATATCCTTGCTTTTTGTTTTCCATTATTCTCTTACTTCCCAACCTAATGCACTAGCTCCCAACACGGCGGCATCAGCATCCTTCAATTCAGAAATCAACAATTTAGTCTTACCTTCGTAAATTTTCAAGATATTATCATCTATAGCTTTACGAATCGGCTTCATGATATAATCACCGGATTTTGCTAATCCACCAAACAGAATAATCGCTTCCGGACTGGAGAAAGCAATGAAATCCGCCAAAGCCTCACCCAAAATACGTCCTGTATATTCAAAGATATCTTGTGCTAATTTATCCCCTCTTACAGCCGCGTCAAAAACATCTTTAGATACAATATCTTCAGCCGGGATGTCTCTTAACAAACTAGGTTCGGGACGGGCAACTAGAAATTCACGTGCCGTGCGTGCCACACCTGTAGCCGAACAATAAGTTTCCAAACAGCCCTTACGACCACAACCACACTGACGTCCGTCACGACGAACTATCACATGTCCCAATTCTCCGGCAAAACCATCGTGTCCGTAAACCAGTTGTCCATTTATTACAATACCACTACCAACACCGGTTCCAAGAGTAATCATAATAAAGTCTTTCATACCACGAGCCGCACCATAAGTCATTTCGCCGATGGCGGCAGCATTAGCATCATTTGTCAAAGCAGTAGGAACACCTATTGCTTCTTCAAACAAAGCAGCCAAGGGAATCACCCCTTTCCAAGGAAGATTTGGAGCAAATTCAATGGTACCGTTATAGTAGTTTCCATTAGGAGCACCTACCCCCATACCTTTAATTTTTTCTACGCCACCGAACGATTCAATCAACGGACGCAACTTTGAACTGACCGCCTCTACATAATCCTCTATTTTAGAAAATGATTGTGTCTTAACTGAATCGGTAGCCAATACGTTACCACGCGAATCTACAATGCCAAAAACTGTATTAGTTCCGCCAATGTCCATACCTACTACGTAGGGTTTTTCCATGCCTGTTACCATGATATATTATTATTTAGGGTTAGTTATTTTGAGCAAATGTACACAATGCGAAAAAAGAGAGCAAATTTTTTTTCAATTATTTCATATAGCATTGCAACTTTTTGTATCTTCGGCACGTCTAACCAGACAAACACAAGTTAAATTCATCGGTAATGATACATTTAGAGAATATCAACAAAACCTATCATAACGGAGCTCCGCTACATGTTTTGAAAGGTATCAACCTCGACATAGAACGAGGTGAGTTTGTTTCTATTATGGGAGCTTCGGGTTCCGGAAAGTCCACTTTATTGAATATTTTAGGCATCTTGGACAATTACGATTCGGGAGAATATTATTTGAACGATGTATTAATCAAGAATCTGAGTGAAACCCGCTCTGCCGAATACAGAAACCGGATGATAGGATTTATCTTTCAGTCTTTCAACCTGATTTCTTTTAAAAATGCGGTAGAAAATGTAGCTCTTCCCCTCTTCTATCAAGGAGTGAGCCGAAAAAAAAGGAATCAAATGGCATTAGAATACCTTGACAAACTAGGTCTTAAAGAATGGGCGCATCATATGCCCAATGAATTGTCCGGCGGACAAAAACAACGTGTAGCCATAGCACGTGCCTTGATATCCAAACCGCAAATCATCCTCGCCGATGAACCTACCGGAGCCCTGGACAGCAAAACATCCGTGGAAGTGATGAATATTCTGAAAGAACTGCATAAAAACGAGGGACTGACAATCGTTGTCGTCACTCATGAAAGTGGAGTAGCAAACCAAACGGACAAAATCATCCATATTAAGGACGGACTGATTGAACGGATTGAAGAAAACATAGACCATAATGCCTCTCCTTTCGGCAAGAACGGATTCATGAAATAACTGACACACATGATTGATCTTATTCAAGAAATATTCGGAACAATAAAGCGCAATAAATTACGCACGTTCCTCACCGGCTTTGCCGTAGCTTGGGGTATCTTCATGTTGATCGTACTGCTGGGGGCAGGCAACGGACTAATCCATGCTTTCGAAAGCTCATCTGCAGATATGGCTATGAATTCCATCAAAGTATTTCCAGGCTGGACTTCCAAAGCATACGATGGATTAAAAGAAGGACGCCGCATTGAACTGGACAATAAAGACTATCGGATAACCGAAACCGATTTCCTCCAAAATGTCATCAGTGTAGGAGCTACCGTACGTCAGAGTAATGTGACTTTAACATACGGGCAAGACTATGTATCCACCACACTGGAAGGAGTATACCCTAATCATAAAGATGTAGAAAGAGTAAAACCTGCAGGGGGGCGATTTATCAATGACATTGATATCCGTCAACGGCGAAAAGTAATCATTCTTCATACAAAAACCGCAGAAATGCTCTTTAAAAAAGACGCAGACAAAGCTATCGGAAAATTTGTCAACGCCAATGGAGTAGTATATCAAGTAGTAGGCCTATTTACCGACAAGGGAAGTTTCCAACCTAATGCCTTCATCCCATTCACCACCTTACAACTCATATATAATAAAGGTGACAAGCTGAACAATTTGATATTTATGACACGAGGACTCGATACAGAAGAAAAAAATGAAATCTTTGAAAAGGAGTACCGCAAAGCTATCGGCATACACCACCGGTTTACAGCTGATGACAAAGGCGCTATCTGGATGTGGAACCGTTTCACTCAATTCCTGCAACAAGAAAAAGGTATGCGCATTCTGACTATAGCCATTTGGGTAATAGGCATATTCACTTTGCTGAGTGGCATCGTAGGTGTAAGTAATATCATGCTGATCACAGTAAAAGAACGGACCCGTGAATTTGGTATCCGCAAAGCGTTAGGTGCCAAACCTATATCTATCTTATGGCTAATTATAGCCGAAAGCGTAACAATTACCACCTTTTTCGGGTATATAGGAATGGTGGCAGGTATCGCTGCCACAGAATACATGAATACAGTGGCAGGAAACCAAACTGTAGACGCAGGCGTTTTCACCGAAACAGTTTTCCTCAATCCCACAGTAGATATCAGTATAGCCATACAAGCAACCATGACATTGGTGATAGCCGGTACACTGGCAGGCTTCTTTCCTGCTCGTAAGGCCGTCATGATCCGACCAATCGAAGCACTTAGAGCAGATTAAAATTATGAGAATAGATTTAGACAGGTGGGAAGAAATATTCATCACCATTACCAGAAACAAGACACGTAGCCTATTGACCGCTTTTGGTGTTTTTTGGGGCATATTCATGCTGGTGGCCCTTATGGGGGGTGGCCAAGGACTACAAGATATGATGTCGGCCAACTTTAAAGGATTCGCCACCAACTCCGTTTTTTTCGGAAGTAATAAAACCAGTGAAGCCTATAAAGGATTTAGAAAAGGACGTTATTGGGATATGGAATTTAACGATGTGGAACGTATCCGCCAAGCCGTACCGGAAGTAGAAGTTATCACTCCCAATATCAGCCGATGGGGCTCTACTGCTATTTTCGGAGACAAGAAAAGCTCCTGTGCCGTCAGAGGATTGCAGCCTGATTATGAAAAGATAGAAGCTCAAAATATTACAATGGGGCGCTTTATCAATGACGTAGACATACTGGAAAACCGGAAAGTCTGTACCATAGGAAAACGTGTATACGACGAACTGTTTCCCCAAGGAGGAAACCCATGCGGACAATATTTGCGTGTGGATGGTATTTATTATCAGATTGTAGGTGTTAGCTTATCAACCAGTAACATGAATATCAATGCCGGAACAGAGGATAGTGTAACTCTTCCATTTACTACCATGCAAAAAGCATACAACTTTGGAAAGCGCATTGATTTAGTCTGTATTACCGTAAAACCGGGAGTAACTGTTACCAGTATAGCCGACAAAATAGAACAAGTAATCAAGAAAGCGCACTATATTCACCCGGACGACAAACAAGCGGTGATCATGGTCAATGCAGAAGCAATGTTCAGCATGATTGACAATCTGTTCACAGGCATCAAAATTTTGGCATGGATGGTAGGTTTGGGAACATTACTGGCAGGAGCTATCGGAGTAAGCAATATTATGATGGTTACCGTGAAAGAACGTACAACCGAAATCGGCATCCGCCGAGCCATTGGCGCACGCCCTAAAGATATTCTAAACCAAATTCTTTCTGAAAGCATGGTATTGACAACTTTTGCAGGGTTAATGGGGATTAGTTTCGGAGTCTTGATCTTACAAGGATTAGAAGTAGGAACGGCAGCTTCGGGTACAGAGGCTCATTTTCAAATCAGCTTCTGGATGGCCGTCGGGGCTTGCATTTTATTGATGGTCTTAGGTATGCTGGCCGGATTAGCACCGGCCTATCGCGCTATGGCCATCAAACCAATTGAGGCTATAAGAGACGAATAAAACCATCCGACGTAACGGATAAAGTTCCATGCAAGAACCAACAAGAATAAAAAAATAATAAAACAAACAGATATGAAAAAGTATGTAAAAATTGCACTATTAGTCATCGTTGCACTGATATTCATCGGAACATTTGTATTTCTCTATCAAAAATCACAACCCAAAGCCAGCGTGTATACTATATTAAACGCAGAAATCACCGATCTGAAAAAGACCACTGTAGCTACTGGAAAAATAGAACCACGTGACGAGATTCTGATTAAGCCACAGATTTCAGGTATCATTGACGAGGTATATAAGGAAGCCGGACAAAAAATAAAGAAAGGAGAAGTGATTGCCAAAGTAAAGGTGATCCCCGAACTGGGACAACTAAACTCAGCAGAAAGCCGTGTAAGGCTGGCAGAAATCAATGCCAGACAAGGGGAAACGGACTTTGCCCGCATGAAAAAACTGTTCGAAAGCAAACTTATCAGCAGTGAAGAATACGAAAAGAGTGAAGTAGCTGTAAAACAAGCACGTGAAGAATTACAAACAGCCAAAGACAATCTGGAAATAGTCAAAGAAGGTATCACTAAAAACAAAGCTTCATTCAGTAGTACCCTTATCCGATCTACTATTGACGGATTGATTTTAGATGTGCCCGTAAAAGCCGGTAACTCCGTCATAATGAGCAACACATTCAATGACGGAACCACTATCGCCACCGTAGCTAACATGAATGATCTGATTTTCCGCGGCAATATTGATGAAACGGAAGTAGGACGCATACACGAAGGCATGCCGGTAAAAATAACTTTAGGAGCCTTACAAAACATGGAATTTGATGCACAACTAGAATATATATCCCCCAAAGGTGTAGAAGAAAATGGTGCTAACCAATTTGAGATCAAAGCAGCCATCACAGTCCCCGACAGTATTACCATCCGTTCCGGATATAGCGCAAATGCGGAAATCGTTCTGGCACGTGCCAGCAAGGTACTGGCAGTACCCGAAGTACTGTTGAGTTTTAAAAAACGACTCTACTTTTGTATATGTATTGACTGATAGTGTACCTTCACAAAAATTCAGCCGTCGTGCCGTTATTACAGGTATGAGTGACGGTATCCAGATTGAAATAAAGAACGGTCTGAATGTCAATGAAAAAGTACGCGGAGCAGAAAAGAAATAACAGAATATCATTATGAAGAAACAAATCATTATAGCCTTGGCCACCCTGACTGCATTACCGGCCGTTTCCCAAGAAAAATGGGATTTACGTAAATGCATTGATTATGCTATAGAACACAACCTGAGCATCAAGCAACAGGAAGCAGCAAGAGATCAAAATGCAGTGGATTTGAATACTGCTAAATACAGCCGTCTGCCTAATCTGAACGGTAATGTGGGACAGTCATTTAACTTCGGCCGTGCCTTACAGGCAGACAATACGTATGGCGACCGTAATACCAAAAATACCAACTTCTCACTCAGTACCAGCATCCCTTTATTTACAGGATTGCGAATACCGAACAACATCGCTCTCAGCAAACTAAACCTGAAAGCAGCTATAGAGGACTTGAACAAGGCCAAAGAAGATATCAGCATTTCTGTCACCTCTGCCTATCTACAAATTCTTTTTAATGAAGAATTAGCAAAAGTAGCTCACAACCAAGTAGAGTTAAGCCGGGAACAGCTGGAATTGAAAGAAGCTTATTTCAAAAATGGGAAAGCATCTGAAGCCGAAGTCTACGAAGCCCGCACACGTGTCGCCCAAGACGAAATGTCAGCAGTACAGGCTGACAATAACTATCAGTTAGCTTTGTTAGAACTGAGCCAACTGTTGGAACTTCCGACTCCTGACGGATTTGGAGTAGTATCTCCCCGTGTAGAGGATAATTTCACTCTGCTTTCACTTCCCGAAGATATCTATGCACAAGCTGTTCTGAACAAACCAAGTATTAAAGCAGCCCAATTTCGTCTGGAAGGTGCAGCCAAAAGTATCCGTATTGCCCAAAGTTCCTGGTATCCGCAATTAAACTTCGGTGCAGGTATAGGAACAAACTACTATAATATTTCAGGAGTAGAAAATGCTTCATTCAGCAGTCAGTGGCATCAAAATTTTAATAAATACCTGCAATTCTCACTCAGCATTCCGTTGTTCAACCGTTTTGACACACGAAATAAAGTAAAGAACGCACGCATCCAGCGCACTGCTTTATCATGGAAGTTGGAAGAAAGCAAAAAGGCTCTTTTCAAAGAAATACAGCAAGCATACTATAATGCAGTAGCTGCCGAAAGCAAATATAAAAGCAGTAATACAGCTACGGATGCTTCTGAGGCTTCCTTCCGTCTGATGAGCGAAAAATATGCCAATGGTAAAGCCAACGCTACTGAATACAATGAGGCTCGTACCAATTGGATGAAAGCCGTTTCGGATATGCTTCAAGCAAAATATGATTATCTGTTCCGTACCAAAATTCTGGATTTCTACAAAGGAGTTCCTCTTACTTTAGAATAATTTCTTAAGATTCACCACAGATTTTCACAGTCCATTCATAATCAAATTCTGCGTTGACCTGTGGTGAATCATCATAAAAATGATCTTTACAATCCGGACAATTCATTGTATCTCCAACTCTTATTTACGTCAATTTTCGTCGTTTTTCAAATCATACTATACCGTACGCATACGCACTACAGTTCTCTCCTTAGAATTACTTTTATTGCTTCCTCCTGAACGTTCCGAATCTTTCTCTTTCTTACCATTTCCTCTTCTCACATCCCTGCCGGATGGAGTAATACGCCTATTTTCATGACGGTCCTTATCAACTGTGAGTTCTGTCCACGTCGTGAAGGGCGCCCATCATGCTTGTTATTATGATCCTTCTTCGGTCTGTCCGGCCTTGCCTGTGGAACAGACGGACGATGATGATCACCCGACGGCCTGTCAGGACGGATTTGAGGTCTGTTTGGACTAGCCTGAGGAGGAGTGGCTGGGCGATGATGATCCTTTTGAGGAGGACGAACAACTATATTAAAATCACGACGACGGTGCATATCATACGTCATTCTATCATGGCGGATACGATAATGTCCGTCGTACACATCATGGCGATAATGGTCACGATAATGGATCTTATAATAACTGACATTATTGAAATGAGTACGATAATGCCCTCCGCAATAACTAGCATAGTGATGCGGTTTGCCATAGTAGAAAAAATTCACATTATTATATACCAGATAGATACGGAACTGCCATTTGTTCTCATGCGCATAAATGGACGGTAGAAATGCTCAGCCCTCATAAAACGACGATATTGCGCACTGGAAAGTATCCAACGAAGATCATCATTACGCACATCCAAAAAATCATAATAACGTTCCAACGCATAATCATAGCCTCTTACCACATCATCCATCAGATAACGGACATTATTGATAAAATCATAATTCACCTCATATACATCATTGTATTGCTGCGGAGTGAGTTTCAGTTCGTATGCCATACGGTCGGTAAGAAAACGAGTGTTCTGTCTCATTTTGCTGATACTCATGGCCCCCATTGCGGGAATAGTTATACCTAGCATACAAATCACTATCAGTAATGTAGTCCATCTTTTCATAGCTGTTACGTTTTTAGTTTGTTAGTTCTATGGCACAAAAATAGGGGAAATCACTTTCCCCCACAATTGATTTTCCCCATAAATTCATAGGGCTTTTCCTATATCTGGTAGGGAAAAGCTCCACTAAGTAAGGCGTATCCCCTCAGCTTCTAAAACAACCAGACGTTTTTTTATATAAATCCCCCACCGCTTTTTTGAAAGTTTTTTTACTGACACCAAAAGCATCATAGATATCCTCTGCAGCACTTTTATCATTCAATGGAGTGAAACCTTCATGATCTTTAATATATTGTAATAACACTTCTGAAAAATCATCCACCTTCTTTGCGCCTAACTTTTGCAGAACCAAATCTATCTTGCCATCCTCACGCACCTGCTTTACATAAGCCTTCAGCCGCATACCGGCTTCTAAAGGTTGGAAAATCTCATTATCGTAAAGCAAACCACTGAACTTATTTTCCACAATAGCTTTAAATCCCAAATCTGTTTTCTGCCATATCAGGATATCCACTTCCTGCCCCAGCCGATAATCGGGATGTTCTTTAGAAAGATAATGCTCCACTTTAGCAGATGCCATAATGCGGTAACTATCTTCGTCTATATGTGCGTGTATTATATACTTCTCCCTTTCTGCATTTTCATCTTTTGTTCACGGAAAGGTACAAAAAGGTCTTTCATTAATCCCCAATTCAAAAACGCACCAAACTCATTAACCCATGCCACTTCCAAACAGGCAAACTCGTCCACCTGCACCAATGGCTGTAAAGTGGTAGCTATCAACCTTTCCTCATTGTCGAGGTAAAGAAAGACATTCAGCACATCGCCAGGCTTACAGCCTTCGGGCACATAACGCGTAGGCAATAAAATCTCTCCGTCATCGCCTCCATCTAAATAGACACCAAAGTCTACTTCTTTTACAACCTCCAGCTGGTTGTATTTTCCCAGTTTTACGTTCATTAGCTAAATTTTTTCTCAAAGATAAATAAAAAGCACTATCTTTACTCGCTATTAACAAAGAAAACCCCAATTAGTTATGGATAATTTTATCTTTTACAATCCTACACGCCTCATCTTTGGCAAAGGCATGATTGCCCAATTGTCCCAACAGATACCGGCCAACAAGAGAATCATGATCACTTTCGGAGGTGGCAGTGTAAAAACAAATGGAGTCTATGAACAAGTAATCCAAGCCCTTGAAGGACGTGATTACACGGAGTTTTGGGGAATAGAATCAAATCCTGATATATCTACCCTGAAAAAAGCTATAGAATCAGGCAAAGAAAAAAACATCAACTTCCTGCTGGCAGTAGGTGGCGGCTCAGTTATAGACGGTACCAAGTTGATTTCCGCTGGTATTCCCTACGACGGAGATGCCTGGGAACTAGTTAAAAAAGGCAGTGCACAAAATACTATTCCTTTAGGAACTGTGCTAACTATTCCCGCCACAGGTTCAGAAATGAATAACGGAGCTGTAATTTCATGCCGTGAAACTCATGAAAAATATCCATTTTTCTCCTCTCATCCTGTATTTTCTATCCTAGATCCGACAGTAACTTTCTCATTGCCCGACTATCAGATAGCTTGCGGACTGGCAGACACTTTTGTACACGTCATGGAACAATACATGACCAAAACAAACGAATCTTATCTAATGGACCGCTGGAGCGAAAGCATCCTTCGTACATTGGTACAAATCGCTCCGCAAATCAAAGAAAACAAACAGGATTATCACTTGATGAGTGAATTTATGATGTCCGCCACTATGGCTTTGAACGGTTTCATTGCTATGGGAGTATCCGAAGACTGGGCCACCCACATGATAGGGCATGAGCTGACTGCATTACATGGCATGACACACGGCCAGACACTGGCTATCGTATTTCCCGGAACTCTACGGACACTCGCCGACAAAAAGCGTGACAAAATACTACAATATGGCGAACGTATCTGGGGAGTTACTTCAGGAGTTCCCAGTGTACGAGTATCGCTAACCATAGAAAAGACTGAAGAATTCTTTAGAAATTTAGGACTTAAGACCCGTTTGGATGAAGCAGGAATAGGCGATGATACCATCGAAGAAATAGTACGCCGGTTCAATGAGAGAGGCGCAGCATACGGAGAGGACGGTGATGTAACTGGAGAAGTGGCACGCCGGATTCTGCAAAACTGTAAATCGAAAAAAGAAACAACTGATACAGGAGGAACGAGTATGAAAACAGTTATTCTTACTTCTTTCAAAAGTGATGTCCGAGCACACATGTTACAGGATCTTCTAAAAAATGAAGGTATAGAATCCATGTTGCAGGGAGAGTATACAGCCCAAGTTTTGGCTTATATTCCGGGAATGGAAATAAAGGTTCTAGTCTTCGAAAAAGATTATGCCCGGGCATTTGAAATCCTGAAAGCCAGTTTTCCCGAGAAGTATAAGCATAACTTTCTTCTACACCATTCAAACTTTCTCATCCATATCTTGTTATAGGGAGTATTCAAACCTAAACTAAAGATGTACATGAGAAAGTTTTTATTTTTACCTTTACTGGCACTGCTAGCTTCGTGCGGTAAAGATGAGGATTATGACAGAAGCAATCCCAAACCTGAAGAGATGGTGACTCCCGCCTTATATGCCACCATTCAACAAAATACGACCGATCTTTATAACGGTCCTTTGGAAGTATTACCTTGCCGGCCTGATGGCAGTATTTATGTAGGAAATTACACATCAACCGGAAATCAGACCCCTGTCCCCGCATATTATTCCATAGAAAACGGAATAGGAAAATCTAAAAATTCCCCTCTAAGACTGCCCGCAGGCACCTATAATATCATTTATTGGGGATATCCCACCTTTTTCAATACTACAGACGCCGCACTGAGCGACCCTACCCTAATTTTAGGAGAAAAATTACTCGACACTTCATTAGGATTACGAAAAGTCCCCGTAGATACTGTTTACTATCCTGTACACGATTTAGTATTCGGCACACAAGAGATCAATATCGGTCAAGATGACCTTCAAGCGCATCTCATTCGTGCTACCGCCGCATTAGGAGTAATCACTACCGAAACAAACGGTAACGCTTTCAGCGAAAGCATAGACTCTATGTGGATTTATATCAGCAATATCTATAGTAATCTGAATTATTTCTCCGCCCAACCGGAAGGAACTGTCAAAACCATACGTTTCGGGTTGATCCCTAACGCAGATCGAAAAGAATTCAGCAATAAATTTGTATCTGTATTCCCATCCCAGCCAAATCCAATGATCCAAGTCTTCGTGCAAATGAAAAACGGAGATTTAAAGCATTACCAACAAAAGCTAACCACACAACTTAGTGCCGGAACAAAAACAACAGTCAACCTGAGTATGGACGGTGTACTACTGGAAGAAGGAGGGACCGGAGGATTCCAAGTAGACCAATGGAAAGAGCAGAATGACAGCATCCATATACCATTAAACTGATCTCTGCTCTATTAAATTTTCAAAGAAATCCTGCCATCTACCATGTGAATAGTACGGTCCGTCAAACGAGCCAAATTTTCATCATGAGTAACAATAACAAAAGTTTGGCCTAATTTATCACGCAAATCAAAGAACAACTGATGAAGTTCCTCTTTATTGCGGGTATCCAGACTGCCCGACGCTCATCCGCAAGGATAACCGCCGGGTTGTTTATTAATGCACGCGCTACCGCCACCCGTTGCTTCTCCCCTCCCGACAATTCAGCCGGTTTGTGCGAAGCACGTTCGGACAACCCCAAAAAAGCTAGCGTTTCTTTGGCTTTCCGCATAGCTTCGGAAGAAGATGTACCTGCTATCAACGCAGGAATCATCACATTCTCTAAAGCTGTGAACTCGGGAAGTAACTGGTGGAACTGAAACACAAAGCCAATCTGCCGGTTACGAAAAGCCGACAACTCTTTTTCCTTCAAACAACTCACTTCTGTACCATTCAGTAAAATAGTACCCGTATCCGCCTTATCTAACGTTCCTATGATCTGCAATAATGTAGTTTTCCCCGCACCACTGGGACCTACAATACTTACCACCTCTCCTTTTTCTATCATCAAGTCAATACCTTTCAGTACCTGCAATGTCCCGAAACTCTTCGTTATTCCCTGTAATTCTATCATAATCAAATTCTTCTTATCACATACTCCGCCAGATAACAGCCAAAGACTGCCGGCATATAACTCACGGTTCCGGCAGTAGATTTCTTATTTTTCTCATCATCTACCAATATCACCGCATCCTGATCGGCCTGCTCTGTACTAAATACAACCGGAAGTTTTCGCTTCATCCCCATTTTCTGCAAACGCTTCCGCACGGCTTTGCTTAATCCGCAATGGTAAGTATCCCATAAATCGGCAAAACGAACCTGAGTAATATCCATTTAGCACCGGCCCCCATACTACTCACAATGGGCAGACGACGTTGAAGCACATTATATATAAGGTAACATTTAGGAGCTACCGTATCAATGGCATCCACCACAAAATCAAATTTTGCACTGTCCAGCAATTCCGGAATACGCTCATCTTTCAGATACTCCACCAATACAGTCAATTCCAAATCAGGATTAATATCACGGAAACGTTCCGACAAAATTTCCGCTTTGGGACGTCCCATAGTAGAGTAAAGGGCCGAAAGCTGACGATTAATATTACTGGGCTGCACAATGTCTGCATCCACAATTGTCATACGGCCTACTCCTGCACGACAAATCATCTCGGCAGCATACGCTCCAACTCCACCCAAACCTACCACCAGCACATGAGCGTGACGCAGGCGTTTCATCTTATCTTTTCCTAGCAACAACTCCGTACGTTGCTGCCACTCTATATTAATTTCGTTCATCACCTTTCTTAAACCATTTGTAGAACCATTTTCCTACATTATCATATACTCGTGTTTCCGATTGTCCGCGAGGGTCAGAAAAAGAAACAATCTCTTGCGGATCGTCCCCTAACTGATCCGGATACACAATCAACAAACTGTTATTGGCAAAGTACTTGCTGATTTGTGACGGCAGACGTTCAAAAGAAGTCTGATAAGAGATGGAACCTTTACGCGAAGATACAACCACAAACAGATGGTCATAATTCACCTGTCCGGTCAATAAAAGCAGATCATCCCACTCTTCCAATAAAGAAAACTCCGTAAAAGTATTCGCCTCCTGTTTTTCTGTCAGGGCACGCAAATGCTTCAATGTATCTTCTGTAGCAAAGAAATGCACGCGGCATCCAATTGTTTACCCATACGGCAGAGCTGTGTCATCCATTTCAAGAAACCTTTTTCATATTCCGCCTTATCGGGAACGCCACCACAATCCGGCGCAACGTATTGACAGGCATCAATAATTTAGCGATCATAATCTGGCGGTTCGTACCCTTCAACAAGTTTCCGTCATTGTACCAAAGAAAGAATCCATCAAATTCGTCTTACGATGCAAACCTATTACAATATCCGTTACCGCATATTCTTCTGCGTATGAATAATACCTTGCGCAATATTCAAATCATAACGCAACACATCTTACAGACG